>Ga0208854_1000193_pt1 | contig 14670 bp, 18 predicted proteins | sample LakMenEpi30Nov11_FD_150748 | JGI IMG/M metagenome (GOLD analysis project Ga0208854, IMG submission 150748) | Freshwater microbial communities from Lake Mendota, WI - 30NOV2011 deep hole epilimnion (SPAdes) | ecosystem: Environmental > Aquatic > Freshwater > Lake > Epilimnion/Euphotic zone ...
TTTTAATTTGTTTCTATAAGGATAAGTTATCTATGCTTTTTCAGTCCATACTTCCCTAACCCACATTTCTTTCGTTTTTTGACTTTTTCAGCAAGCCCCAATTAGAGAAAAAGCGATCGCCCTTTACCTAATGATAAAAAGTGATCGCCAATGTTGATTCAGCTTATCTAACAACAAATTCCCTCTGAACAGGACAATTGCAGTGATCACACTAATTTTCCCAAATATCTTCATTTAAAATTGTCTCAATTGTTTGCTCAAATGGACACTCTTCTGGAAAAGAAACTTTTTGATATTCTTTTTTGACTTTTAATAAAGCCCGCTTCCAGGCATCATTAAAACTGATTTCCCATCGAGATTGAAGACTCGGTACTTGACTAATCAACAAATCAATTTCGGCTCGTTGATTACGAATTGTTCTTTCCCAACCATTGTAATCATAGGGAGAATCTACATAAAGACGTTTCAATAAATGTTCTAGTAGAACCATTAAACGAGAAATTAATTCTTTTTTCTGAGAAATCCCCAATGATTCAACCTCCTCAATTAAATTTTTAATATCTAAATTTTCAAAATCATGTTTTTTAAATTTACTAACGGTATCTTCCACCCACAGTAAAATATCTTTTTCATAAAGTGTGCTATCCATTTTTGTTCCTCTAAAGTTTTTCTATTCATTACTTATTTTATCTTTTTTGATAGCGATCGCCCTTTACCAATTCGATAAAAAGCGATCGCGTTTCATCCCTCAACCTGAAATAACGATCTCATTGCTTAGTCTTCATATTCTTCAGACTCCAATCCCAACCATAGGAGTAAGATAGCTTCTAAGCTTTCCATTTGCTCTGATGTTAGTTCACCCAATTTGCGTAAAAGTTTGGCATGGGGGATTGTAATCAGATTTTGTACATCAAATGCACCTTCTCGTAAAAATTTAGCTTTTACTTGGACTTCAAATCTGGAATCGCGTAAACTTGTTGTATGTGGTACTAGCGTTACTAATGCTCGATCTCTTTCTAGGGTGGGGATGCTGATCACTAAACATGGTCTGACTTTTGCAACATAACCGAGATCGACTAACCAAACTTCTCCGCGTTTGGGACTACTCATAAGCTAATTCTTCTTCATCTAGTGCCAGAAAGATGTCCTCAGCATTCAGCGTTAATTCTTCGTCAGATAATGGATCAAAGTCTAAATAAACTGTGCGTCTTAGAATTTCTGATAATAGGTCTAGTCTTTCTGAATATGTCAGATTGTCAAAGGTATTTAGAAGTTTTTGTACTATGGTAGTCATCGCTTTTCCCTAATTTTTATCTACAGCTTAACATAATCGCCCCTTACCAATGCGATAAAAAACGATCGCCACCCCCAAAAAATTGACTCTCCCAACAATGATCGCCGATTAAGGAAAAATTCGTAACTCACAAAGAGCGATCACCTTTTCAAAAAAATTGCTCTATACAGTGCTTAATGCTTTAACTTTTGCCATCTCTGTTTCTAGGTTGGGAAGTTTTTGGTTATATTTTTGGGCTGTTTCTAACCATAAATTTTTTACTATAATTAATTCCTGTAGGGTTTCTTCTAAGGTTTCACCCTGGGCTAAACAACCAGATAAGGCTGGAATTTCAGCCACAAAACCGCCTTCTTCACAGGGATAAATAATAATTGGATAATTCATGTTTACTTTTCTCCGATGATTTCAAGGACTCGACGAATATAAATAGATTTTACTTTTTTATTGTGAACAGGTATGACCAAAATAAGATCATTTCTTTTAAAAATGTGGTGGCTACCTGTAATTCTATCAAGGGAAAATCCTTCTAACTCTAGCAGTTTACAAATATCGCTAAATTTTCCGTTATTAGGACTATTCTTTAATAGTTCAAGTAGTTTATCTCTTTTAGACACGAGTGAATGCTATTCAATAATAAGCTTGAGCAGAAGTCTATCATAACCTAAAGCGATCGCCACTTTCCCCTTCACATCCCAAATAATGATCGCCGATTAAGGAAAACTTCTTAACCCCCAAAAGCGATCACCCTTTACCATTCGATAAAACGCGATGCTAAAACCGAACAAATTCAGTAACAATCAGTAGTGAAAAAATTCAACCAATCGATCAGCTACTACCATTGCTAATTGTTCGTCAAGACTGCCAATTTTGGCAACAATTCGGATTTTGTCAATCGCTCTAATTTGGTCTAAAGCGATACTCCCTCGCACATTTTCTTGGTCAATTTTGATTCTAGTCGGGTAATTTTTGATGGTACTGGTGATTGGCGCAATAACGACTGTTCTTAACCGAGCATTAATCTCACTGGGAGAAACAACAACACAAGGTCGAGTTTTTTGCAGTTCAGACCCCATAGTTGGATCGAGTGCCACCAAGACGATGGCAAATCTTTCTACCATTGATTTTCTCGCTCAAACTCGTTTTCTACCTCCAACCAATCCTGTAACTCAGTTTCAAGAGGGGCATCATCAAACAACTCAGCCCAGCCTTCTCTTACCTTCTTTTTAGCACTCAGAATAACCCTTTTACCCTCAACTATCGCCTCAACTTCATCTGTGAGTTCACATTGTTCCATTATTGCTTGAGGAATTGTAATTGCTTGGGAATTACCGATTTGTACGATTTTCAGCAACATTTTGACGACCAGATAAACATACGATAATTATATCAATTGATGCTGATCATGGTGCGATTGCCCTTTACCCGATGATAAAAAGCGATCACCGCTTTTCCCTTTACCTTACAAAAAGTGATCGTTGAAAAATATCAAGCAAGGATTAATATTGAGTCAGAATTATTAGAAAAATCCTTGATCTGTTCTTTATATTTTATGATTAATTGCAAGAGAATGTCACGATTACAATTCCCAATCCGAAGCCAAATTAATTTGGGGGGATAACCGTAAAGTAAAGCCCGTTGATAAAAATCCGAATCTTTAGAAATTACAGTAAAATTATTATGTTTGGCATATTCCCAAATTATTTCATCAGCAAATCCTTTCATCCCAATATCCCTAACGTGAAGACTATTCGGAAATTCAGTAGCTAGTAAACGCGGTAATTTGGGTGATAAATTTTCATCAAACAGTAATTTCATCGGGAATAATCATTAGATGGCGATCGCGGTCAGCAGCAAAAGCGAAACAGGCTTGTATATCTTCTAAGGTTAGATCGGGAAAATCGTCTAAAACTTCCTCAATAGTCATCCCTCCCCCCAAGTAGTCTAAAACATCATTAACGGTAATCCGAGTATTAATAATACAGGGCTTTCCACTACGAATGGAGGAGTTAATTGTAATTCTTTGACGATAATTCATCATTTTTTCTCAAAATTAACATAATAAACTCATTTTTGATCGCCCTTTACCAATTAAGAAAAAAGCGATCGCCTCTACGAAATTAATTATAACGAGATCGCCTCTTACCCAATGATAAAATTGATCGCCTCTAGGAAATTAATTATAACGAGATCGCCCTTTACCAATTAAGAAAAAAGCGATCGCCTCTACGAAATTAATTATAACGAGATCGCCTCTACGAAATTAATTATAACGCGATCGCCCTTTACCCAAAGATAAAAAGCGATCGCCATCCCCAAAAATTGACTCTTTCAACAATGATCGCCGCTTAAGGAAAACTTCTTAATTCACACAAGTGATCGCCCTTTAGCAACTCGATAAAAAGCGATCACCTCTACGAAATTAATTATAACGCGATCGCCCTTTACCGATTAACAAAAATGCGATCGCCGCTACAAAAGTAATCATAACGAGATCGCCCCTTACCCAAAGATAAAAAGCGATCGCCACCCCCAAAAAATTGACTCTCCCAAAATGATCGCCGCTTTCCCCTTCACTTCCCAAATAACGATCGCCAATTAAGAAAAACTTTGTAACTTGCACAAGTGATCGCTGCTTTCCCCTTCTCCTTACGAAAAGAGATCGCACTTTTAAAAACCAAAATCGCACTTTCAAAAGCAAGAATGATCGCTCTTTTAGTTTAATCAATAAGAAGATGATCGCACTCAAATTTCGTAAAAATTCAGTAGGTTAGGTTAAGGAAGGCAACCCAACAAATTAAATAAAAATGGTATTAATTCGTTTTTGAGAGGAGATATTGTTTGTACAGAAATGCTGGGTTTCCTTTCATTAATTCAATCACAGATCCGCGATCGCACTATCTGTAGTCGGATTGCTGAGCCGAACTTGTACAAAAAAAATATATTAAACACTTGGCAAGATAGCTCCATATATCACTACAAGGTTTGAACGACATATTCTTATACACAAATCTATCACTTTGCAATCTTGCAATCCTTCTTGAAATTAGCGTAAGAACTAGCTTCCGAAAAGCACGGTACCTTTGATAAAAGGTTGTCCCTCTTAACGAATCACCAATAAAAATAAGTGTTTGAGACCAATAGCTAGGATCTTCCGTGACACTCCACTGCTCATAGCAAAGAGGCAAAAATCGAACTCCTCTTGAAGCCATCTCTTGAATCCAAGCATCAACTTCAAAAACTGAATTTCGAGTTAGCACAAAAAAACTATTTGTTTTCTTGAGTTCAATTTTGTCGGTGTATTTGTATCGCTCTAGCCCTTCCTTGCAAATGATTTCAACTGTATGAATTTCTTCCGATGATAGCTCTTGTTTCCACAAGTAAGATCTGGAAGAATCTACAAATCCAGCCGCTCGCATCTTCCACCACTCACCTGGAGCCATAAGTGATGAAATATCACGAAATTCTAAAATGGTAGGCTCAAAAGTTTCACCTAAATGAATCAATAATTGATGCAACTCTTTCTCAGGATCTGCTACCAGATCTTCATATGAAAGCGATATTGTACGCGAGTCAGATTCAAAGAAAGAATAAGAGATATTATCCATAATCTGCCATTGGTAGGCGTTTGCAACTACTGATGGACTCCCCCATGGAACACGACGCAATGACTCAGCCACAGCACGAGGATCACGAATGATTCTAACTATCCACGCATCAGGAAAAGTTTCTCTAATATTTGGAAGGTGGGCAAGGTGATCTGGTGACTTTTCAATCCACCGAGGTTTTCCTGCTGCAATAGCATGATTAACGGTCAGTGACTCTAGTAAACTCCTCGCATTACGTGGGCGCATCACTAGATAGTCATGTAGCGATTCAGTGGTTACGCCATAAACTTCATGGACTAAACCCAAAGGAGCGGGCAAGCTCGTCAGGAATCTTATTGCATGATTTGGCCAATGTGGATCATTGAGAATTTTAGTTTTTTCTGCCCCATGCCATAATGAAAAAAAAATAGTTTCGACTCCACAATCAAAACTTGAATGAGAGGACAACAATGAAGCGAGTAAGGTGGTTCCAGAGCGGGGAACCCCCACTACAAAAACAGGCTCATAACTATTCATGGTTTTACTTGACATATCGTGCCAAGCTTGATAGTATAGCGGATACAATCTGAACGTACGTTCAGAGTTAAAGTTAAACCTTTATCTAAGTGTGGTTCTTATGCTACCAAACAAAGTCGCAGTCGATCTTTCCAAATACCCTTCAAGTAAAATTCATACCGTAACTAGCCCTGTTATTCGTGATTCTTTACTAAGAATTAAATCTAGTCTTGATTCTGAAAAGTCGGGTTGTGGGCGTGTAGTAGGCCATTCTAGTCATGGTAATTTTTATAGTGTAATTGCCAAAAACTAGTGAGATATTATCTTTATAGACTGCCATTGGGGTTAATTGGTTTAGGTTTATCTTCCAATGGCTCTTTAGGATCTTCTCCAAAAACTTCAGCAGCTTCCTGATTCAATATGGAACATCGAATTTGTGTTAATGGCTCTGAGATAGGCAGTTTCCTTTCCTGTCTTAGATTGACAACATGCTATAGCTCGAAATGAGGAGTAGGATTTCGCTTTTTTCCTCTGGACATCAAATTACAAGCAAGTGTGGTTTATAAGTTTATGAGTTCTCTTGGCTCTGTTGTTAGTTCATCCTTACATCCTTTTCACACATTTATTTGGAAAATAGCCAGCGGTTGTAATATCAATTGTAGTTATTGTTTCGTTTATAACAAGGCTGACACTCGTTGGAAACTTCAACCCCCATTAATGTCTAAGGAAGTGGCCCAAAAAACTATATCAAGAATTGTTGAGCATTGTATTCGTCACCAGAAAAAAGAAGTTTCGATAATATTTCATGGGGGTGAACCTCTCCTTGGTGGAGTACAACACCTACATCAACTTTTCACCTTGTTAGCTAATGGATTTAAAGATACGGGAATTGAGTATCAAGTTGGCATTCAGTCAAATGGCCTTTTGTTTAGTGGTGAAATTGGAGATTTATTATTGGAATCCAAGGCATCCATAGGAATCAGTGTTGATGGTCCTCCAGAAGTTAATGATAAAAATCGTGTTGATCATTTTGGTCGTCCAACTTCAAGAAAACTCGAAGAAAAGCTCCAACTTCTTTTATCACCTCGATACAGATCATTATTCGCAGGTTTTCTTTGTGTGATAGACCCTGCTACAGATCCTATCCGAGTAATTGATTATTTGTTAGAGTTTAGTCCTCCTGGTATAGATTTTCTTTTGCCTCATTATAATCACGTCGATCTTCCCCCTGAAAAAAAGAAAAACTCATCAGACAAGTCATATGGTGATTGGCTGACTGTTGCTTTTGATCATTGGATTCAAACTGAATCAGCAACCCAAATACGTATTTTTGAATCAATTATCTCAACTCTCTGCGGGGGCTATTCTGGTGTAGAGAGCTTAGGCACTAACCCAATTGATCTTATAGTTGTTGAAACCAATGGAGATGTTGAAGCTGTAGATTCATTAAAGTCCACTTTTGAGGGAGCAACGAGTTTAGGATATAACGTTTTTGAAAACGATTTTAGTACCATTGCATCCGATCCTAGAGTGCGTTTGCGTCAAATGCAAGTTCAGGGGCTTTGTCAAAACTGCAAGAACTGTTCGATAGTTGATATTTGTGGTGGTGGCTATATACCTCATCGCTATGCTGGCGGAACTGATTTTAATAATCCAAGTGTCTATTGTTTCGATCTTAAAGAGATAATCAATCATGTGAGTCGGAAAGTTGAATCTGAATTGATTAAAATTACTTAGTGCGATTGCCGTTTCCTAGATTGGGTTGACAATAGAAATACTGAAATCAGCTACTAAAGTCGGATCGAAGTAGCGATCGCCCTTTACCCAAAGATAAAAAGCGAGCCTATACTGATTTGTCGCAATTATGAGACAGTTTGGGAATTGAGATGTTGATCAACTAACGTAGAAAACTGCTGAATATCCACCTCGTTATAGACTTGAGCTTGTACCTGAGAATCAACTCGATCCATCAGGGCTTGAAACGCAGCTTGATCGTTTCGATGCTCCAAAACATACTTTTTCAACTCTCGCAGAGTCATTGTTTGAAAATTAGACTTCATTGACAAACCTCCAATTCCCATTTTGGTAAATTTCGATCAAAATTTCTTCTCCTGAGAGACAGATTGGTTAAATTTTGACATAACTGAAAGCACCGTAATGCCTGTTGAGTTGTTGACAATCTATTGATCTCCTTTTTTCATCGAACAGCGATCACCCCTTATCCATCCAAAGATAAAAAGCGATCGCCAGTCTCCCGGAAGATTAGAGGAGCGATTCTTAAAACTCAATTTAGAATGATTAGGATAACCCAATATTCTTTAATACCCAACTTCCCATGCCTGAAAACGCGATTACCTTAGACGACATTTACGCTCTGTTCCGCGAAAGTGAACAGCAACGCAAAGAGTATCAACAAGACTTTGAGGAACGTCAACGTAACCATGAGAACACTTACAAGCAGGAAATGGCTGATCTTCGCCAGATTGTTGCCCAAACCAATAAACAAGTCGCTGGATTAAGCAGTCGGTGGGGAGAATTTGTCGAGAACTTGGTCAAACCCGCCGCCGCCCAATTGTTTCGAGAACAGGGTATTGATGTCCACCATACCGCCTTGCGAGTTGATGCTCAGGATAGCGAGGGTTCCCTGGAAATAGATATTTTAGTTGAAAATACCAATGAAGTTGTGGCGATCGAAGTCAAATCTCATTTAGAAGTCCGCGATGTCAAACGATTTTTACAAACCCTAGAACGTTTTAAAATAGCATTTCCAAAATATCAAGATTACAAACTCTATGGAGCCGTAGCAGGAATTAAAATAGACGAACGATCTGATATTTATGCAACTCAGGAAGGACTATTTTTAATTGAACCCGCAGGAGATTCAGTCATTATTGCCAATAGCCAAAAGGTTAAACCGAGAATTTGGTGATTTGTTCTCTTGTTCAGCAATCATCATGCTCAACTTGCGATCGCCCCTTACCTAAAGATAAAAAGCGATCGCCTTACTTTAATTCAAACTACTCAGAAACAGGATTGTTCCGTTGGGCAGCTTCAAGTTTTTTAATGTCTTCCGGTGACAGTTGCGGGCGATCGAGCTTCACCGTCAGCTTGTTGAGCTTACCAGTGAACGCGAAGGGCGGCTGATAATCCGCATCATTCACCCCAGTCAGAGTGTCGGAGCCGATGTCAAAGCTCTCATCCCATTGCAGAGTCATCGGCAGGGTCTTGGGCATGGTTTTAGTCGCAACGACTTGGCCGTCAACCTTGAGCGTACCAACGCCAGGGCGACCGACACCGGAGAAGTCATTAAAAACAAGCGTACCCGCACCTAGACCATCGTACTTGAAGTCGAACTCCACAGTGTGCTTGCCGGGGGTGAGTGCCTCGGTTCCCTCCCACTTAAGCAGGGCAAACGCATCTAAATTCTAGACTCCTTATCTGATAAGACTTTCAGCGTTTCATAAAAAATTAATCATGATCTCGGAAACCCTTATCCAGCCTACCTTTCAAAAATAAGATGCGTTTGCCCTGCCCACTTAAGTCGCTCTAGGTCAACCAGATTCCAGAGCCACACTGGTTTACCCTTCAGCAGGTAGAAGCCATAGCCAGCAAAGCGACCGCCGGAGGTCAGCATAATCCCCTCAGCACCGCCTTGGAGCACCTCAATATCCGCCATGACGGTGTAGGAGGTGTTGAGCAACACCGGAGAATCGCCCTGGGGCAGACCGACCATTGGGCGGGTATAAACGAACTCGCTACGGCCTGCGGTGACGTTGGGTCGAGGGGCAACAATACGGGCCGCCACCGAGGCATCCAACGGTAAGACCTGGTGCTTTTTGGCCTCTGCCAGGAACTCCTGCCGCATTTCCTTCACCTTCTGCGGGTTTTGCGCTGCGATGTCTTGAGTTTGGGAGAAGTCCTCATTCAGGTTGTAAAGCTGGAATACCTGGTTATTGAGTGGATCGGGATTGGCGGGGCCAAAGGCTTCCCAGGGGGCCCGATTTACCTTAGTACTGAGTACCCAGCCATCCTTATACAATGCCCACTGGCCAAACATTTCAAAGTACTGGGTAGTGTGGCGCGAGGGAGTCTTGGCATTCTTGGGGTCAAAGGTGTAGAGGAAACTGGTGCCTTCAATCGGTGCCTGCTTAATGCCATCCACCACTTCGGGGGGGCGAATACCAGCCGCCTCCAAGATAGTCGGCACAACATCGATCACATGGACAAACTGCTGGCGTAAAGCCCCTTTATCCTTAATACGCGCTGGCCACGATACCACCATATTCTGGTTGATGCCACCCAGCCGCGACGCATTTTGTTTAAACCAGTCGAAGGGTGTGTCAAAGGCCCAAGACCAGCCAGCCGACATATGGTTGTAGGTTTGATCTGTACCCCACACATCATAAAATTTCAACTGTACATCGGCGGGTAGTTTATTCAGACCATTGAAGAAGGCCACCTCGTTGGGCGTACCCAGAGGGCCACCCTCGGCACTGGTGCCGTTGTCGCCATTAATGTAGATGATCAGCGTATTGTCGAGCTTGCCGAGATCCTGGAATTGCTGAACCACGCGCCCGACTTCGTAGTCGTTATAGGCACTGTAGGCGGCGAAGACTTCGACCTGACGGATGAAGAGCTTTTTCTCGTCCGCCGTGAGTTGCTCCCAAGGCTTCAGGACATCACTGGGCCAGGGCGTTAACTTCGCATCCTTGGGAATTACGCCGAGTTTCTTCTGGTTCTCAAAGATGCGATCGCGTAGCTTTTCATAGCCGTCGTCAAACAGGTGCATCGCGTGAATTTTATCCACCCATTCCTGGGTTGGATGATGCGGTGCATGGGTGGCACCGGGGGCGTATTTGATGAAGAGCGGCTTACTTGGGTCGATCTGGTGCATCCGCGTCATGTAGTCGATCGCATCGTCGGCCATGCCAGTGATCAGGTTCCATTTCCCTTCCTGACCCCTGAACGGATAAATCTGCGTTGTGTTGCGGAACAGGTTGGGTTGCCACTGGTTAGCATCGCCACCGACAAAGCCATAGAAGTACTCGAAGCCCATGCCCGTCGGCCATTGGTCAAAAGGCCCAAGCTGACTAGCCTGAAACGCGGGTACGTTGTGATCCTTACCGAACCAAGCGGTGGAATAGCCGTTGTCCTTCAGCATTCGACCGATCGTCGCCTTGTCTCGTTCAATGATGCTGTTGTAGCCAGGAAAGCCAGTGGACTGCTCGGAAATCACGCCGAACCCAGCAGAGTGATGATTGCGTCCAGTAATAAGTGCCGCCCGTGTCGGCGAACACAACGCGGTCGAGAACATCCGGTTGTAGCGCAGGCCTTCCCTAGCAATGCGATCCATAGTCGGGGTGGGAATCACACCGCCGAAGGTACTCGGTACACCGAACCCAGCGTCGTCGGTGATGATCAGCAGTACGTTGGGGGCATCCTTGGGTGGCACGATACGGGGGGCCCACCAAGGCTTGGATTGCAGAGCATCGTCTTTGATCACACCGCCAAATTTGGGAGCAGGGGCTGGAAGTTGCTCCCCACTGATGGACATGGTGGCACTGGGAGAACCTGGTACGCCGTTGATTTTTTGGGCCAGTACAGGAAACCACCAAAAACCAGAGGTAACGACCATCACTAGGGCGAGAAGTCCTGTTATTATCGGCTGGAAAAGATTTGGCAGAAGGCGATCAAGTAGGGATTTTAGATTTTTGAACATGGTCGTTGCATCACAATTTTTCAGGAACAATCAAGAAGTTACAATAACGTTAGCAATGGCAGAGAACAAGCAAGTTATGGGTATAGAAAACATTTGATGTCTATTCTATAGTGAAAACAAATTGTTTTTAGCGTTGGTCTTCCTTTCATCAATTTAACCTAATCTACAAAGCAGCGATCGCACCATGAAGGCGGTAGCACAAGATCACAATTTTAAAGTTTAATCAACAAGATCGGTGCTCTCGCTACAATAACCGAATAAATTCTTCTACACTTAAATCAATACCTCGAAGAATAGTGCGTAGGGCTCCTTTTGCCAATCATAGATGATCTGGTATAAAGACTTGAGTAAAAAAGTGAATAAATAAATCAACTATATTGGTATGTTTTTTAATAGTTTTGAGAACATATTTGTTGGCCAGAAATTGGCCAAATTCCTGACTATATTTCTCAAGTTACTCCCGAAAAGGGGCGATCGCTTTTTCCGCTTCGACTAGCTACTGTAGATGCTTCAAATTGATCACCAAGGATGACAACTGTGCCAGAAAAAACTGTGCCATTGCTTTGCCCCCAATTTTATTTCCTAAAATGACTGGATTTCTACGACTAAATCTTAACGAGGTGATCATAACGCTCAACCAATCTCTTGCCAATCAGGGCATTGCTGATTTGTAGGCTACTACCCTGCAAAAGCTAAACTATTCAGAGGGTACTTACTGGAGCTAGTCAGAGTTGTTCCTTAGCATTTCCTCAGCTCGTTGCTAAAACACCTGAAAAATTTCCTATTTTGTCTCTCATAATTTGGCACGAAGCACCAATTCATAGTCGCTCCCTGGCTCCAATTGATAATCACTGCGTTCTAAAAAGCGACCCAAAGGTTCATAGATCAGCGATCGCCCCAGGGAAGGCTGAACCAATAATCGTCGCCGTCGAAAATGCCACTGAAACTGCCACTGGTAAACATCCGTTTGTATCTCCCCTTTGAGCAAACCATCTTGCCAGGATAAATGGGTGACACGAATATGGGCAACGGTTTCAGGAAGGGGTTTAGAGGACACAAATCAGCTCTAGTAACAAAAATTTGTCAGATTAACCATAGCAAATCCCACCATTTTTGTCAGAAACTCAAAAGTTCAAGCATCGTCAATTCCAAAGTTTCTGCTATAAAATAGGAAAGTTAACAAATGCCTAAATACATTAAGTGGTGGAGGGTAAATCCTTGGATGAACTGCGGTCAGCACTGGAACTAGCCACAGAAGATGAGTTAAAACAACTTACCCAAATTCTTTTTTGTCGTAAATTTAATCCGCTAGATTATTGGAAAACACCGCAGCCCATTGAAATACAAAGCCAAGATTGGCAAACCTGGCTCGATTCCCTTGAAAAGCGTTTCCGTTATCTTGCCGCCGATGGTTTAACGGTATTGCGAGGTAAAACCCGACAATTTAGTTATCGTCAAACACTCATTCAAGTCTGTCACTATTTAAAGGTTCCCTACGCTAACCAGATGGCCACAACTGACATTGAAGCCGAAATATTTTTACATTTGGTTAACAAAGCCTGGAAAAAGCTGCCCAAGAACGAACAAAAATCCCTCTCAATTCGTATTCAACAAGCCCTAGCGCGCTCGCCCTGGCCCGAACCCCTACCTATTCAGCTACAACATAATCCTGTCGATGTGCTATTAAAGGGAGGCAGCGCGATTACCATTAGTTCCGTTCTCAAACCTTGGATTCTTAAACAAATTATTCAGGAATTTACGCTGCATTTTGCCCGTTATCAAGTGGCCAAAACTGCCTTAGTGGAAGGAAGTACTGCGATCGCCCTACAAGTCGAAAGTCAAGTGGCCCTGCAAGCGGCTAGACAAGGAATGACGATGACTGCGGCTCGGTATGGAACAGTTAGAACTATTTTCTCGTTAGTTGGACCCGTGCTCTGGGGATGGTTTTTAGCTGACTTGGGTTGGCGAGCGATCGCCACTAACTATGGACGCATTATCCCCGTTATTTTTGCTTTAGCCCAAATTCGTCTAGTTCGTACCGAATACTGGCAACTAGCCTAACTCGACCGTTGAAATATCAATTTTCCCAAAAAATTTTGTGACTCAGATTACGACGAGAGCAGCGAGGGGAGCGTAAAATGGGATACAGAATTTTTGATATTGTTGCTCTACCAATTTCTATGCCCCAATCGCAACTGATTGATTCTCCCAACGGACAGGTTAAGGCTCAATTTTCTCCCCATAACACTATAACCAACGGGAAAACAGACACAGCAGATTTCAATTCCTTTCCCGATCTAGACTTAGCCTTCATAAACGAACAGTTAGATAAAACAAAAGCTGAACAGATCGTTGAATGGGCCGACCAAACCTTTGGAGAAGGACTGGTCATGAGCACCAGTTTTGGGATTCAAGCCGCAGTCATGCTTCATCTTGTTACTCGTCTTGTTCCTCAAATTCCCGTCATTTGGATCGATACCGGCTATCTTCCCCCAGAAACCTATCGTTTTGCCGACCAACTTACCCAAAGGCTTGATTTAAACTTAAAAGTCTATCAATCTCCCCTCAGTCCAGCCCGAATGGAAGCCCTATATGGACAACTATGGCAACAGCAAGACCTAGACGCCCTGAATCGTTATGATCAAATTCGGAAAGTCGAACCCATGCAGCGGGCCTTACAAGATCTAAAGGCGATCGCCTGGTTGGCCGGATTACGGCGAGATCAAACAGCCCATCGCCAATCCCTACAGCCCTTGGTCAAACAAGGTCAACGCTATAAAGTTTTGCCTATCCTAGATTGGAACGCCAAAGACATCTATCAATATTTGACAGCCCATGACTTGCCCTATCATCCCTTCTTTGATCAAGGATACGTCTCCATTGGCGATTGGCACTCAAGTCGCCCCCTAACTGCTGACGACAACAACGAACGAGATACTCGCTTTCATGGACTTAAACAAGAATGTGGGTTACATCTGCCTCTTAGTGTCGAAGCTGCTCAAAGTCTTGACTCCAGTACCTTATAAACAAAGAACTGACGAATCACTAACTGATTTTCAATATCACCAGAATTTCATGGACTTGGATACCGTTGGATCACAAAGGGCTTATACCACCATGATGCGAAAAAGGGGCGAATAGCAGTCTTGACCTATCTCTCCCCAGATATTCCTAATTCGCCAAGGACAAAATGCTTAAGCCAAGGAACCAAAAGCTCCATCCCCATCGGCATGAATATCCGTAGAAAGTAAGAATGGAGAAGGTTGTAGGGGTTGTTGTAGAGGGTGTAAAAACTTTTTTTTAAAAAAGGGTTGACAAAGCAAGGAAAGATCCCTATATTGGTAAATGCGCGGTTGAGAGAGGAAACGACCGAGACGCGCCGAACCTAGACAAACCAATAGTTTGAAAGAAATAAACCAACCCTTGTTAAAGAAAAATTAAACTTCTCTTTAGCCGTCTAGTTTACTAGAAGTTAAAGAAAAAAGCAAGAAAAAAGAGCCGATAGACTTATAAATTGGTAAAAACAATGGAGAGTTTGATCCTGGCTCAGGATGAAC
>Ga0208854_1000194_pt1 | contig 14659 bp, 8 predicted proteins | sample LakMenEpi30Nov11_FD_150748 | JGI IMG/M metagenome (GOLD analysis project Ga0208854, IMG submission 150748) | Freshwater microbial communities from Lake Mendota, WI - 30NOV2011 deep hole epilimnion (SPAdes) | ecosystem: Environmental > Aquatic > Freshwater > Lake > Epilimnion/Euphotic zone ...
GCGGTGGTAATCATTTCTGTATAGAGCAAGGTTCGACGGCTAATCTGTCGCCAAAAATAACGACAATGGCGATCGGTATAGTCCATCATCGGAGCTGCACTTAAAGGATAACGATTAAGATGTTTCATTCAGCGATCGCCTACCAATGAACTGACTTTATGAAAATTTGTTAAGTTGTGTACCCCTTAGCCAGAAATTCATTAGTTTTATGATACAATGATTAAAAGCAAATTTCCCCACTGGATGAGATCACTCCATATTAAATCTTCTATAAATCTTCTATGAACACTAACCTTCAATTCGCCTTACAACTCATCAACGATCTTCTGGCTGACTTCGCTAAAAGTGGTGATTTTTGGACTGACTTTGAATTGGCCTTTGGCACTCAATACAATCAAACCTTAGCCAATAGCATCAAAGCAAGCCTAGCCAATAAGACTTTTGTTCTGCCCAATATTGCTGTTGTTAATAATACAGTACTCGGTAGTGCCTTTGGAGCCTACGCCAGCAGTAATGATACCATTTATTTGAGTGAAGCTGTTGTCAATGCGGGCAATACTCAGCAATTAGTGGCAGTACTACTAGAAGAGATTGGCCACGCGATCGACAGTCAAATTAATAGTCAAGATAGTGCTGGAGATGAAGGGTGGATCTTCTCACAACTCGCACAGGGTAATAATGTTAGTACAAAAGACTTAGCCGAATCAAAGGTCGAAAATGATCACAGTATTATTCAAGTTGATGGTCAAAATATCGCAATTGAGAATAGTACGCCCAACTATGTTATTAATCAACTGACTACTACTGGCACTGTTAATGAGTATAATCCTTTAATTTCGGGGAATAATAATGTTGTTTGGGGTGTGAGTGATGGTACGGATAATGAAATTTATTTTTATAATGGTACAACTAAGGTTACAACGCAGATAACCAATAATGCTGTTGAGGATATTGATTATCAGATTGACGGTAATCGGGTGGTCTGGCGACAATTCGATACTGTTAACAGCGACTACGAGATATATCTCTATGATGCAACCCCCGCAACCCCTACGATTACTCGCTTAACCAATAATGACAATTCTGATTATGGGCCGAGTATTGCAGGTACTAGCATTGCTTGGAATGGTTATGATAACCCCACTGGTAGTTGGAGGATGTTCTTTTATAACGTTACAACCGCCACCACTACCACTGTTGCTCATAACAGTATTCAGCCTGGCACGATTCCCTTTGTTTCGGGTTCTAATATTGCTTGGATTGGCACTGATCTTGTCGGTGGAGATCAGGATATTTTCCGTTGGAATGGCTCAACCGTAACCAATATCAGTAATAATGCCCTCGTTGATAGTGATGTCCAGATTTCGGGTAATAATCTCGTTTGGCGGGCCTATAACAGCACTGTTGGGGATGATTGGGAGATCTATTTTTTCAATGGTACGACTGTCACCCAATTAACCAATAACATCTACAATGAGTCGGCACCCCAGATATCTGGCAGTAATGTTACCTGGGAAAGTGATGGTAAGATCTACCTTTACAATGGCACAACCACTACCCAAATCAGTAGTAGCTTTGCAAGTGCTTCTAATCCTTTTATTTCGGGTAACAATGTTACTTGGAATCAATATAACATCGTCTATTTGTACAACGGTACAACGGCAACTGTCACGACGATTAATGATGGTTTTGCTGGTAGTTATGGGATTTACTCTTTATGGGAACAAGCTATTTCTGGTACAAATGTAGCGACATTAGGCTACAACGCTGATAACAGTAGTTACGAAGTCTATTTGGCGACCCTAGCAACGGCGACGACACCGAAACTGTCTGTTAATGATATTACTGTTACCGAAAGTGCTGTAGCAGAAACCAACGTCAACGCGACATTCACGATTACGCTATCGGCGGCGAGTGCTGTCCCTGTGACTGTATTCTATCAACTGGTTAGTGGGACAGCTATATCTGGATATGATTATGACGGTACGGGGGGTACTGTTACCTTTGCCGCCAATCAACTGACTAAAACGATTACTGTTCCTGTTTACAATAGTGACGGACTCGAAGATACGCAAACTTTCTTTGTTCAACTCTACGATGCGGTTAATGCGGGAATTTTGGATGGACAAGGACAAGCCACTATTACTGATCCAGGCTACCCGACCTTAACCATTACGGCGACCGATGCTACAGCCGGCGAAAATGTCCCTGGCGCGCCTATCAATTCGGGCGTATTTACCATTACTCGTGGCGGTGTATTGACCAGTGCCTTAGATTTATACTTTGACCTTTCTGGTACGAGTTCTAACATCAATGGTTATAACCGTGACTATGATTATACGGCTGCTTATCTAAACTCTGGCTACATTCATTTTGATGCTGGGGTGGCGACAGCAACAGTGACGATTAATCCCTTAGATGATCTCTACAAAGAAGGAACAGAGACGGTCATTCTCAAAATTGGCAACCAGAGTGCAACACTCAATATCTTAGACAACGACAGTGCATCAAACATCGTCCAGATTACGACCGACCATCTATGGAAAGATCAGTTCGTGATTTCTGGCAATAATGCGGCTTGGCGGATTGGTGAGGACATCTATTTTTACAATGGCACTACTGCTACCAAGGTGACAAATGCTAATCAAAGCCATCAGAATCAACAGATTGTCTTAGATGGCAGTAATCTAGTTTGGCGGGGTTACGATGGCCGAGATTGGGAGATTTATCGCTACAACGGTACGAGTGTTACTCAAATCACTAACGATAACAGCAATGAGCAATATAATCCGAGAGTATCAGGTAATAACATCGTTTGGCAGGGTTGGGATGGTCCTGACCAAGAGATCTACTTATACAATGGTACAACTACCATCAATTTAAGCAATAACACCAACTACTACGACAACACTCCTTCTCTCTCTGGAAATCGAGTTGTTTGGTCGAGCAATGCAAATGATGGCACCGATACTGAGATTTTTTATTACAACGGTACAACAACCGTTAACCTGAGCAATAATACCGTTGATGATCGCAACGCAAAAATTTCTGGTACAAACATTGTCTGGGAACGATCTGATGGGACTGACTATGAACTCGTCTTTTATAATGGCACGACCACTACCCAACTCACTAACGATACTGTAGATGTAAGTAACTATGCGATTGATGGTAACAAAGTCGTTTGGTCAATCGGTTCCCAAGTCTGGCTCTACAACGGATCGACTACTACCCAGATAGCCAATGACAATGGTTATTATGATGGCCAACCTTTAATTTCTGGCAATAACGTTATTTGGAGAACGGATAACAGCCAAATCAAGTTATACGATGGCATCAATACTACTGTTATTAGCGATCCCAATTTTCGCAGCTATTATCCAGCTATTTCAGGCAATAAAGTCATCTTCACTAATGACTATTTACAAGATCTTTATATCGTTAATTTGACAACAGTTAGCGTCGTTGCTACCGATAACATTGCCAACGAAACCCCCACTGACCTGGGTACTTTTACCCTCACTCGCGTCGGTAACACTACTGCCGCCCTGACTGTCAATTACACCATTACTGGCACAGCTACCAACGGAACTGATTATACCAGTATTCCTCTAACAGCTACTTTTGCGGCTAATAGTGCCACTACTACGGTGACGGTCACTCCCACCAATGACCTAATCTCTGAAGGTAGCATTCCCGAAACAGTAACCCTGACCTTAACTAGCAATGCCAGTTATAGCATCGATACCACCAAAGAAGCGGCAACAGTATCCCTGCTCGATAATGATGGCCAACCGATTATTAGTATCAATGATGTCACCCTAGCAGAAGGAAATACGGGAACAACCAATGCGGTCTTTACTGTTTCTCTTTCTAATTCAAGCAGTACAAACGTAACCGTTAATTATCTGACAGCAAGTGGTACTGCGGCTGCGGGTAGCGATTATACCGCTTTAGCCAGCACTGCCCTTACCTTTACCCCAGGTCAAACTAGCAAAACTGTCACCGTCGCCGTCACGGGTGATACTACCTCTGAAGCCGATGAAACCTTCTTTGTCAATCTCTCTGGGGCTGTGGGGGGCATCATTGGAGATGGCCAAGGGCAGGGAACGATTACCAATGACGATGGAGCCGTCACGGGTACAGTGATTAGCGTTGTGGCAACGGATAATATCGCCAGCGAAACTTCTGGCAATACGGATTTGGGGACTTTTACCCTGACTCGTACTGGTGTCTTAACCAGTGCCTTAACCGTCAGTTATACTATTGCAGGAACCGCAACCAATGGGACTGACTATACTAGCATTCCTTTAACTGCGACTTTTGCAGCGAATAGTGCTACGGCTATACTGACGGTTACACCTACCAATGACACGACCTTTGAAGATACGATCCCTGAAACAATAGTCCTCACCTTAGCGACAGGTACGGGCTACACCATTGATACCACTAAGCAAACGGCAACGGTACTGATTGCCGATAATGATCTGCCTCCCAGTATCAGCATCAATGATGTTAGCGTTACCGAAGGCAATACAGGGACAACTAACGCAACCTTTACTGTTTCCCTTTCTAATGCCAGCAGTAGTAATGTGACGGTTAACTATGCCACTGCCAATGACACAGCGATCGCCGGTAGCGACTATACCGCTTTGGCCAGTACCTTACTGACCTTTGCGCCAGGGGAAACCAGTAAAACGATTACGGTGGCGGTGACGGGTGACACCACAGTTGAAGCGAATGAAAGTTTCTTTGTTAACCTCACCAATGCGGGGGGCGCAACCATTGCCGATAATCAAGGACGAGGAACGATCACGAACGATGAAGCGACCGTGACTCCCAATATTAGTATCTACGATGCCACCATTGTCGAAGGATTTGGGAATCTCAATCAGGCTTTGATAGTTGTTGGTTTAGATACAGCTAGTCTTCTACCGGTTACTGTCAATTACGCTACCAGTAACGCTACCGCGATCGCGGGTTCAGATTACACGGCCAGCACCGGAACAATCACTTTTAACCCAGGCGTTACAACTCAAACCATTGCTGTTCCGATCTTGAATGATAGTGTCAATGAACCGAATGAAACCTTTAATGTCACTCTAAGTACCCCAACCAATGCGGCGATCGCGGATAGTCAAGCAACGATTACCATCACAGATACTTTAGTGAGTAACTTTAACCGAACCTTACCGGCTTTGGTGGAAAACCTCACCCTTGTTGATGGTGCAATTACTGGTACTGGCAATGCTGGGGCTAACGTGATTACTGGCAATGCAAATAACAATACCCTGGCCGGACTAGATGGTAATGATACTTACTTCTATGACGCTGATACAGCACAGGGGACGGATACTATTAACGAAACCCTCACCGGCGGCACTGATACCCTCGACTTTAGCAAAACTGCTGCACCAGTTAATATCAATCTTGGTTTAACTACTACCCAAACTGTGGCTGGTGCTAATCTCAAACTGGTCATTCCTACCGTTGCCTTGGAAAATGTCATCGGTGGTACGGGCAGCGATCGCCTGACTGGCAACAGTCTAGCCAACACCCTCTCTGGTGGTAATGGTGACGATCTGATTTCCGGTGCGGCTGGTAATGATAATATCTATGGCCAAGCAGGGAACGACTTTCTCAATGGTGGCGCGGGGATTGATACGTTTTATTATACGGGTGCTTTAACAGGAGCGACTACTGCTACCAATTTATTCGGCGTAGATACGCTTTCTGATTTCACATCGGCCCAGGATAAAATTGCCCTGAGCAAAGCCACTTTTGGACTTACTGCGGCGGCTGGTGCAGCGATCGGCACAGAGTTTGCGACGGTAAACGACATTAGTGAAGTAGAGACTAGTGCAGCAAAAATTGTTTATAGTCTTGGCACTGGCAGCCTCTTCTACAACCAAAACGGTGCCACTGCTGGTTTGGGTACCAATGGTGGCGAATTTGCCAATCTTTTAGGTTCACCCACTTTCTTGGGTACTGACATTAGCATTCTTGCTTAAAAATGCCAAAATTATGGGATTTTGCTTTTGGGCGCAAGCCTTGCTACAGAATTACTTTTTTTGAATAGATAACTATCAACTATTCACTAAACGGCGATCGCGTATAATGAGCTTAACGGTTCTCTGAATGAGCAATGACGACCACACCCACTACAGTTAGCTATACCCTCGAAGATGTTCTAGATCGCTTCGAGCAAAAAATGGACAAGCAGTTTGCCGAAGTCAATCAAAAAATGGACAGGCAGTTTGCCGAAGTCAATCAAAAAATGGACAGGCAGTTTGCCGAAGTCAATAAACAGTTTGCCGAAGTTAACCAAAAAATGGACAGGCAGTTTGTCGAAGTTAACCAAAAGCTTAATAAACTGGAAATTGGGCAAGTAGAACTGTCTGGTGAAATTAAAACCCTAGACGAAAAAGTCAGTGGCATTGATAAACGTCTAGATAATCAGGAATTTATTAATCGAGGAGTGTTAGTTGCACTGATTGTTGCTCTCATTGGTGGAGCCGCTAAACTGTTTGGATGGTTGCCGACAAGTTCAAGTTGAACTCTCTCAATCTTGAAAGCGATCGCTTTTTGAATGGATAATTGAGAATGGACAATGGATAATTATCAACTATTCATTGTCAACTATCAATTAATCAGTGATCGCTGTTTGATAATTCTCAAAGTAAAAGTCTTAACAATTGATAAACTAGACGGAAAAGGGAAAGGATGGCCACAAGTCCTAACGCACCAAAACTTGCCAGTACAATTACGCCCCAAAAAGGGGTACTGAGCATGGGAAAAGATTGGGAAAGAGATAGAAAAAGAGAAGTAACTAAGGGCGTTTTAAGATAAAGGAGAGGCAAAAACCAAAATAATACCGTACTTACTCCGGTAATAACCAGCATTTCTAGTTTTTCGATAATCCTTCCCCATTGGGCAAAGATTAATCCGCCGGTCATCATGCCCCAGAGTCCCATACTGATGCCTGGTGAGGAGAATAAACTAGTAGTTGCAATCCAGATCAGTGTGCTTGCATAACCCGTAAACGCTGCACAGCCCAAAAGTTCTAGGGTAGAAAAAGAAGGTGAGCTTTGAGATTGTATCTGTCCTGAGGGTGATGGAACGGGGGGGGCAGTCCCTTGAATTTTGGTAGAGGAATGACTGGGAGGATTGGGAGAATTGAGAGGACTGGGAGGATTATTATTTAAGGCCGCGAGGGTTTCTGGGGCCGATTGATAACGATCCCTTGGTGTGGGTAATAGTAATCGATCAATCACCTGGGCTAGGCGATCGCTGACCTGGGGAGCAAATTGCCGCCAGTGCCAGGTATTGTGGTAGGAATCATAGAGATCCTGGGCTGATTTTCCCGTCAATAAATAAAGACAGGTAATAGCCAAGGCATAGAGATCCGTCGCCGGATAGACCTGACCTCCTGACATTTGTTCGGGGGGCGCAAAACCCATTGAATAAATCCCGGTAGAGCCACCTCCTGGGACAGAACCCACCGCAATCTCCTTAACGGCTCCAAAGTCCAAGAGAAACAGAGTGCCTTCCTGATCTCGCATAATGTTGGACGGCTTAATATCGCGGTGAATTGAACCCTTATCATGAACAAAGGTTAGGATCTTAAGCATTTCCTCCAATACCTTGAGCACTTCTGATTCCGAAAAAGGGCCGCGATCGGCCAATTCATCCTCTAGATTTTTGCCATTGATAAATTCCTGCACCAGATAAAAAAACTGATCTGACTTCCCTGTTCTAGGGTTATCTACCACCAAGGGGAAAAATGCAAAGAGGTCTGGGATCTGATCATGCTTATTGCCTAACTTCTCTAAAACCGACGCTTCTCGCTCAAAAAGCCCTAATGCCACTTGTATTTGCGCCGCACTCAGATCACCCGCCGGTTGAAATTGTTTAACCACACAAAAACGCATAGTCGGAGTAAAACGATCTAGTGCTAAAAAAGCAGCCCCAAAACCACCTTGACCCAATAACTTCACCGGTAGATAGCGTCCCCCCAAAATTAAAGGCATTCCACAACTGGTACAAAATTTTTGTTGAGCCGTTTGCAATGTATTACGATTGTCCAGATCTGCAAAAGAATTAATACGAGAGCAACCTGGGCGGGTACAGAGAATGTCCATGCTTCTAATTGATTAGGGGGCAAAGGCTGAATCTTGGACGGAAGAATGAGTTTAATGGCCAGTTCAGTCAGATTTACCTTTGTTCTGATAGCCAAGAAACCGCTCTAGATATCATAATCAATAAAGACCACGCTTACTAGATTAGACCATTAAGTGTAAAGCCAGCCAATCTTCAGGAGTTTAAGCCCATTCTAACCGCTATTCCGATATAATTCTCCGTCAATCCATGAAAAAAATCGCCTATCTTGCGCCAGAAATTCCTTCTCTCTCTGCTACTTTTGTCTATGGAGAAATATTGGCTTTACAACAACGCAACATCACCATTACGTCTCTTTCCATCGATCGTCCTCACTTACCTGAACTAGACGTTAATCTTCAGCAATTACTGGCTAAAACAACTTTTTTATATGAGCGACATTGGCTAGCTGTTTTACAGGATAATTTTGCTATTTTCAAACAAAATCCCTTTCGCTATCTAGCAATCATGGGATTAATGTTTCAAGATATTCTCCATTTAGGTTTATTTAATTCAACAGCCTTAAAATTGCTCTATCATTTCTGGCAAGCTAGTGCCGTCGCGAGCATTTTACAGCGTAATCAATGTGAGCATCTCCATATTCATTTTGCCTATGTATCTGCCCAAGTGGGAATGTATGGCGCACTTTTAGCGAATATTCCTTTTAGTTTTACGTCTCATGCCAATGATCTGTTTGAACGCTGCTGGTTGATCGAACAAAAGATTAACCGATGTCAGTTTGCTGTGACTATTTCTGAATATAACCGTCAATTTTTAAAGACAAAAATTAATCTATCTCAAATTGACAAGGTAAAGGTTATTCATTGTGGTATTAATTTGAATGACTATACTTTTCAGTTAAAATCAAGTTTTTCGGAAACAATTAGGATAAAATCTCTAGGTAGATTTGTAGGAAAAAAAGGATTTGATACTCTTATTTTAGCCGCAGCCACTTTACGAAACCAGGGAATTAATTTTCATTTAGAAATAGGAGGTGATGGCCCAGAAAAAGCGAAATTATGGCAATTAATTACAGCGCATCAACTCAGTTCCCAGATTACCTTAGTGGGTTCTTTATCTCATCAGGCGGTTTTTCCCTGGCTGAGAGAGGCAGATATTTTTGTTCTGGCTTGTAAACAGGATCATAACGGCGATCGCGATGGTATTCCGGTTGTCTTAATGGAAGCAATGGCAGTGGGAATTCCCGTGATTTCGACTCAGATTTCTGGCATTCCTGAACTAATTGAGGATGGGGTATCTGGTTTTCTAGCCGTTCCGAACGATTCCCAATCTCTTGCGGATAAAATTATGCAATGTCTTTCCCAATCCGAACAAATGGCAATGATCACGAGTCAAGCTAGAGCAAAGATTGAAACGTCCTTTAATATAGAAAAAACAACAGAGCAATTACTAGAACTATTTTAAAGATAAAAAATGCTCTAAGCTTTTCACTATCTAAAACGCATATAGGCAAGGGGCTTAAGCCCCTTGTTACAAGACTTTCAGCAAACTTGTTACAAGACTGTCAGCAAAATCGTTATGCCATTTAAATTCGTAACAGCTTGTGAGAAGGTACTTTGTAATCTGAGTTTACTTTCTTCCTGATACTTTTCTTAACAATATTATTGCTAATGGATTCACCTATTGTTAATTTACGTCCGGCTCTAGATACAATCTTGGTTCCCCAGGGTTCAGAATATCAAGCAGTAATGAAGGGTTGGCAAAAAAAGCCGAATTGCCCTTCTATTTTAGCAATTCCTGTGGGTGGAAAGACGGTTGAGAAGGCATTACTTAGGGGATTAATGTTCCAAAAAATGCGGAAAATTTCTCCTCAAGGGATCATTGTGATGGGATTGGCTGGTAGTCTTTCTCCTCAGTTAAAACTAGGTCAAGTTGTTTTATATCGTTCTTGCCTAGATTTAGAAAGTGATCAACTTCTGTTTTGTGATTCTTCTGCAACGGGTTATTTAGTAGAAAAATTAGGACATAAAGTTCAATTAGTCGAAGCTTTAAGCAGCGATCGCGTCATTACTGAGGCAGAGGAAAAGCAAAATTTAGGGAAACGGTATCGAGTTCAAGTAGTGGATATGGAAGGGGCCGCCATTTTAAAATTTTTTGCAGCCCAACAAATTCCAGTGGTGATCCTACGGGTGATTAGTGATGAAATTAATCAATCTTTGCCGGATTTAAGTCAAGTTTACAATTCAGCCGGAGAATTACAGACGTGGCCGTTAACCAAGGCATTAATCTCTCAACCGATCGCCGGTTTTAACTTGATTCGGAGTTCCCTGTATGCCCTCAAGATCCTAGAACAATTAGCAACAGACATAACATTTATCTAAAAATTACTGATGATCAATTTCTCGCCGTTCCTGTTGTACTTCGGGATCTGCTTCTAAACTGGGATAGGTGGCAACTTGAGGCTTAAAGCCAAACAGCGATCGCAATTGTTGCCAACCTGATTCTTGAAACCAGCCGACAATACCATTGGGTAAAATAGTCACAACAATCAGGAATAATGCCCCTTGAAAGAAAACCCAAACCTCTGGAAATTGTTCACTTAAAGAACTTTGCGCGAGTCTGACTAATAGGGTTCCTAACACCGCCCCCACGAGAGTGGCTCGACCGCCGACCGCTACCCAAATCACCATTTCAATGGAAAAGGCTACCTCCATGATACTGGGGGTAATAATGCCCGTTTGTACCGTATAAAGTGCGCCCGATAAACCAGCGATCGCCCCCGAAATGGCAAATACTAAAACCTTAAAACCAGTGGGATCATAACCCGTAAAACGCACCCGATTTTCATCATCGCGAATGGCGACTAATAGCCGTCCAAAACGCCCACTGGTTAACCAACGACAGACGAGATATACAAAAATTAGGCTAATAATCGTGATTTCATAAAAGCCAATTTGTACCCGATTATCACTGACTAATAAGCCAAAAATACTTTGGGTATCTGTTTTCAAGCCATTGGTGCCATTAATCAGTTTTTGTTGACCATTAAAGAAATTATAAAAAACGAGCAGGGCTGCCTGGGTTAGAATGGAAAAATAAACGCCCTTAATCCGATTGCGAAAAATAAGATAGCCGAGTAAACCTGCAATAATACTGGGAATAATAAAAATAGCAATAATGGTAATCGGTAAAGAATGAAACGGTTGCCACAACCAGGGTAATTCTGCTACGCCGTACAAACTAAAAAATTCTGGCAATTGACCCGCCGGTAATTGCAAATTAAGATACATGGCTAAACCGTAACCTCCCAGAGCAAAAAAGATACCGTGTCCTAAGCTGAGCAGTCCGGTATAACCCCAGATTAAATCAATTCCTAAAGCGACAATAGTTAAGGAAACAAAACGCCCTAATAGTCTCAGGCGAAAAGCCGGTAAGGCCAACGGTAAAATCACCGCAAAAATCACCGCGATCGCGATGATCGCACCACCTTCAATCCACAATTTACGCTTTTTTTGTTGCCGTTGGGATAACTGAATATCTGTCTCGATCGCCATAATAAAAACTCAGTAAAGATAGATTACAGTTCTGCTGTCCGACCTTTGGGGGCAAAAATACCGGCGGGTTTAATTTGGAGGAAAAGAATGATCAAGATAAAGATCATCACCTTGGCCATGCTCGTGGTAGCAAAAAAGTTAAAGAAATCCACCCCATTCTGTAGAATCCCTTCGGGGGGAATAATGAGGGCAAAGGTTCCGCTACCAATCAAGTAGCTCAAAATACCGATAATCATGGCAGCAATAATTGTTCCTAAAAGATTGCCCACGCCACCGACTACGACCACCATAAAAGTATCGACAATATAGTTTTGTCCCGTACTGGGGCCAACTGAGCCGAGAAAGCTAATGGCACAGCCGGCAATCCCCGCTAAACCAGAGCCGATCGCAAAGGTTAGAGCATCCACCTGGTCCGTAGGAATCCCCAAACAAGCACTCATGGTTCGATTTTGGGTCACAGCCCGAATCCGTAAACCCCAGTTGGAACGGTTAAAAAAGAGAATAATGCCAATAATGCAGAGAATGGTCAGGATAATAATTAAAATGCGCGTATAGGGCAATTGAAAGCCAGCAAAGGGTAAACCGCCTCTTAGCCAGGCAGGAGCCGTCACATCCACATTCCTGGCACTAAACCAAGGGCGAATCAAACTATCCTGTTTAGTCTGAGCAACGATAAAACCACCCGCCGCCGCGATCGCCGCCGAAAGAAAAAAGAATAATACCCTGGCCTTGCTGCGAATTTGCTCCCAATCAACTCTGCGACTCAGAAACCAGAGACCGCCAAAATACAAACCACAAAAAACAGCGATCGCAATCACCAATAGACCATTCACACTGCGAACAAATTGCTGCAAGATCAGACTCACACCCCAAGTTGCCAACAAGGTTTCCAAGGGTCGCCCGTAAAGATAGCGAATCACCGTCCTTTCCAATGCCAAACCCACTAATCCAGCCACCAAAAAAGCGATCGGTAAAGCAGCCAAAATATAAAAATTAAAAACCGGCTCTCCCAGAGGCTTGAAAACATTTTGAACCACATAGGTTGTATAGGCCCCTAACATCATCAATTCTCCGTGAGCCAAATTAATGACCCCCATCAGTCCAAAAACGATCGCCAAGCCTAAAGCTGCGATCAACAATACCGAACCAATGCTAATCCCGTTAAATAGACCTTCTAATAATGCAGACACAAAATTTTACTCCCTACCATGTTTAAGACGCTTGAATAAATTGCCGGTTGGTTTATTGCCAAAGCTTTCCCCCCTCTACTACAAAAGGGGGGTTAGGGGGAATCTAAATCAACTTATTTTTTAGCTGCGTCCTTAAATTTACCAGGGGTTTGAGGGGGTTTAATATCCGTGCGTGTCCAATCGCAACTATAACCCTTGGTTTCGGGAACAAACTGGTTCCAAGGGATCGGTACAACGGGGCCTTCCGTCGCCCAGACAATATCAAACAGACCGTCCTTATTGACCTGACCGATACGAACGGTCTTGGAAATATGGTGATTAGGATACATCTTAACCTTGCCTCCGGGAGCATCCATCTCCTGACCGATCGCCGCCATCCGTACCTTTTCAAGATCATCAACGGTTCCAGCTTTCTCTGCGGCCTGTTTCCAAAGATAAACAGCAATATAGGCTGCTTCCGCAGGGTCATTCGTCACACGATCCGGGCCATATTTAGCTTTAAAAGCTTCTACAAACTTTTTATTGGCGGGGGTGTCAACGGTTTGGAAATAGTTCCAGGAAGCATATTGACCTAGCAGATATTCTTTGCCAATTTGTTGAACTTCTTCCTCGGCAATACTGACCGATAGTACTGGGTATTTATCAGGGGTTAAACCCGCAGATTGAATCTGTTTAAAGAAAGCGACATTACTATCCCCATTCAGGGTATTGAAAATCACCCCGCCCTTGGGTAAGGCCTGTTTAATCTTAGTAATGATCGGAGTCACCTCGGTATTGCCTAGGGGTAAATAGTCTTCACCGACGGTTTTGCCACCTTTGACCTTTAACTGCTCTTTGATAATGGTATTAGCCGTGCGAGGGAAAACGTAGTCAGATCCCACGAGGAAAAAGTCTTTCCCTTTATTTTTGAGTAACCAATCCACTGCTGGTTCAATTTGTTGGTTAGGGGCCGCCCCAGTATAGAAAATATTCTTAGAACACTCTTGACCTTCGTATTGGACGGGATACCAGAGCATATGGTTTTTGGATTCAAATACGGGTAGTACCGCTTTCCGGCTCGCAGAAGTCCAACAACCAAATACCGCCACTACCTTATCCTGATCGATTAATTTAGTGGCTTTTTCGGCAAAGGTCGGCCAATCTGAGGCTCCATCCTCCTTAATCGGTTCAATCTTTTTACCGAGAACGCCACCTGCTGCATTAATTTCTTCAATTGCCAACATTTCTGCATCAACAACGGTGGCCTCACTAATTGCCATTGTGCCACTGAGAGAATGTAAGATTCCCACCTTAACCGTTTCACCACCACCAGCCGCCGTTGATGCAGGACTGGTTTCTCCAGCGGGGGAGGTCGTTGTTGGCTCTCCACCACCACAGGCTTTTAACAGTAAACTCGTTCCTAGTGTAGCCGAACCGTACAATAAAAATTTGCGTCGTCCTAATCGATTAATCATGGTAAGAATTAAGCAACCTCGTAGAAATTAAGCGGAATCGATGGATGAGGAGAAAAAAGAGCAGTATCTATTTTAATAAACAACATAGACGTTGTATATTACGTCCTAAATAATCTGCAAAATGTTATGAGATATACAAAAAATCTTCCCATCTCAGGGAACCTACGGAGACAGGGGCGGAAGACGGAGGCGTGTTTGAGAGATGTTAAACGATAGCGATCGCCGAATTCAGTAGATTTAATCGAGAGCTTGACTAAATCTCTAATTTGCGACATGAAGCGATACTTGTAGGTATAACAGGTAACTGGACTAAAATTAGTTAATCCTGTATAGTCGGAATCAG
>Ga0208854_1000195_pt1 | contig 14631 bp, 15 predicted proteins | sample LakMenEpi30Nov11_FD_150748 | JGI IMG/M metagenome (GOLD analysis project Ga0208854, IMG submission 150748) | Freshwater microbial communities from Lake Mendota, WI - 30NOV2011 deep hole epilimnion (SPAdes) | ecosystem: Environmental > Aquatic > Freshwater > Lake > Epilimnion/Euphotic zone ...
TTTTGAGCCTCCAAATGCCATAACCTTGCATCTGATCGTTTGTAAAATGCCTGAAAGTATTGTCTAGCAAGGATTTTATCCTTATTCAGCAAGCCCTAAATAACATTAGCTGTTTCTAACTCAATTTTGCTAAAACTTGAGATTAAGCAGGATAAATGCGTAATCGCCGATTCGGTTCCTCCCCAAAACTATCGGAATGTAAACGATAATGTTCCACTAATTCATGCTGCATTTTTCGTACCTTGCCCGATCGCGGCAATAACTCAACGGGTTGGCCAGTAGGAATAACAATTTGTTCCACAGCCAGACGAGCCTCTTCCAAGGCTTCCAACTCATCATCGCTACCACTGCGAGAAAATAACCTGAGATCAGTACTTTCCGAAGTATTAGTATCATCCATGCCTAAAATCCGTTGCAGAATACGGCTAATTTGGGGAATCGTATTGGACTTAATACCATAGATCGGAATATGACGACCCTTCGCCACCTGGCGCAATTTAGAATGGGTTTTCACCTGGGAACGTAGCGCAATGACAGCATCGGCATTTTGCAGTTCCTTGGTTAAGATAATCGGTAGGTTGAGAACTTCGATCACCTGTTCAATTTGAGAACGGCTAATACCATAGGGATACACATAAACAGGCGCATCTTCTCCCGACAACGCAGACATCGGTCGTAACTCATTCACCGGCTCCGGTTGTGGCCAGGACTGTTCTAGAAGTTGCTCAAACTCGGGTTGATTAAGACTATCGGATAACGGTGAGAGCGGCACCATTCGCCCTGAGGCTCGCCATCCTGTGGGTCGAGGAACACTTTGCAGGGTTTGGGTTGGTATCACCGTTTGCGGGGACGGCGTTTGCGGGGTTTCCTGAGTAATTTCTACCTGGCCCTGTTCATCCACCGTTCGCACTTGCAGACTGGGTTCCTTACCCCGCAGCAACATATCAATGGTTTGAGCTACTTCAGGATGAACTACCCAGCGTTGACGTTCTAACATTTCTACCGCGATCGCAAAAGTGGGGGGAGCTTTTCGTTCTAAAACCGTTTTTTGGGAACCACGACGACGGGCTTCTTCATCCCCTAGGGTTACGGCCTGAATACCGCCCACCAAATCAGATAGGGTCGGATTTTTAATTAAATTTTCTAAGCGATTGCCGTGCGCCGTACCGACCAACTGTACCCCTCTTTCGGCAATAGTACGGGCGGCTAGGGCTTCTAATTCTGTGCCAATTTCATCAATGACGATCACCTCTGGCATATGGTTTTCTACAGCTTCGATCATCACCTGATGTTGTAATTCTGGCCGAGCCACCTGCATCCGACGGGCACGGCCGATCGCGGGATGGGGAATATCACCATCACCAGCAATTTCATTAGAGGTATCAATAATCACGACCCGCTTATTCAAATCATCGGCCAAAACCCTGGCAATCTCCCGCAAAGCCGTTGTTTTACCCACACCAGGACGACCCAATAACAAAATAGAATTGCCCGTTTCTACCAAATCCCGAATCATGGCAATCGTCCCAAACACCGCCCTTCCGACCCGACAGGTGAGACCAATGATTTTATCAGTCCGGTTACGAATGGCACTAATACGGTGTAAGGTGCGCTCAATACCGGCTCGATTATCGCCACTAAACAGACCGACTCGTTCAATGGAATATTGCAAGTCATCCAGACTAATGGGCGTTTCGCCTAGATAGATGGCTTTTTGGGGAAAACGGGCTTCCGGTAAGCGTCCCAGATCCATAACCACTTCGATGAGGCGATCGCGTTGGGGATGTTGCTGAAGGATTGTACGAATGGCAAGGGGAAGAATATCAAGCAGTTGATTAAGGTCGTCAGTGATTTGCATCCGTTGAGTCGAGACGGTTGAGGGCATTGCGGGGTTTTTTAAGGAACTTAAGTCTGAAGATAACAAAGATTTCGGAAGAATTCACAAGATAGCCAAGAATCTCGTTAGGATGGTAGTGAAGAACAAAAATACTATTTATCTAAAGGAGTCTCCTGATCTAAGACCCAATGAATGCAGCAATTCTCAGTTTTAGACACAGCAAGCCTTTTAGGGATTTAAAGAACATGGTTCATGGTTCATCTTGGGGCAATTTGGTACTTCATACACGACTACCATGCCCAATTAGCAAAGGCTTAAGCTGCCACCACTACTATCGAATCACTACCACAATCCGTTATCCTAGAAAGCATAAAGAGACAATCGGCTAATTTCTCCCCATCCATTCACAAATCCAACGAAAGCGTAACCTATGCCGAACCCTACCGTTGAAATTAAGCTAGAAGATATTTTAGTCAGTATCCAGAAAGACCTTAAGGACATTCGAGACGACTTAACCGACCTCAAAATATCCCAGGTAGAAATCAAGGGAGAGATTAAAGCTCTTGATGAAAAACTTTCAGGACAAATTAAAAACCTTGATGAAAAATTCTCAGGACAAATTAAAAACCTTGATGAAAAATTCTCAGGACAAGTTAAAACCCTTGATGAAAAACTCTCAGGACAAGGCAAAACCCTTGACGAGAAAGTAACAGGTATCGGTAAGCGTCTCGAAAATCAAGAATTTCTCAATAGAGGCATTCTAGCAGCCTTGATTGTGGCTCTGATAGCTGGTGCGGCTAAACTTTTTGGTTGGCTTCCGATTTCTTAATCTGCGATCGCATTCCCCCACATTCTCAAAATGCGATCTCTATCCAGAGACAAAAGAAAAACGATACATTACGGAACGACTTGAAAAATACCAAATTGACGAAAATGATAATCAAACGAAAATGCTTGGATAATACCTAACTTTTCCATGATAACTTTACTACTACAATCCGTGAAACTCCATTTTTTGTCAGAATAATCACGAAAAATTTGCCAAGTTAGGCGAATATCTTCTTCTGTTAAATAATAGATAGTTGCCAATTCACCTGAGAAGAAAGCTTCTCCTAAAGTAATTGCCCTTTTGCTTTCTCCTCTTGCTCTTAATAAAGTTAATGTTTCATCAATTACATAGTCAGTTGTTACTAAAGATTGTGTGTTATTAGTTAACCATAAAATAGCATTTTGATGGTCAGAATCTGAAGGAACAATACTGGCAAACCAAGCACCCGTATCTACAAAAATCATAAACTATTAATAATATAAAATTTGATCGTGATCTTTGCCATTAAAAGTATTTGTTTTCCCCTCTAAAGGAAGTTCAGCAATCTTTTTTAAAATTTCTAATGTTCTTTTTGGTTGCTCATTAGACTCTAGAGGAATGATAATTACTTGTACTTTACTTCCTTCTTCTAGTGTTATTGGTTGTGATAATCTCAATGTTCCTTGTTCATAAGTAGCTTCTAATGACATAGAATTTATCCTGAATTTGATTATGTGAATTATAGCACCATCTCCTAAATCTCATCATCCCTCAAAAAGCGATCGCAACTTCTCTTCTCATTCTAAAAAGCGATCGCCTTTCCTTCTCATGCTAAAAAGCGATCGCCCCTCCATTCTCCCCATTTTTTTAAAGCGATCGCCTTCCAGCAGAAAAATGATCTAGTCATAATGACTCCACATTCGATAAATTTTGATCAATTTCTCTGATTCAAAGACTTCATAAACTAGCCGATGCTGTTTATTGATGCGACGACTAATTAGCCCTTTCATATCTCATGATTAATAACTCATAATCTGGTGGGTATTGAAACGGGTCTTCTTCAATTATCTTGATAAGTTGCAGAACTTTAGCTTTCAATCCACTAGAGGCAATCTTTTTGGCATCTTTTTGAGATTGGGTCATAAAGATTATTTTATACATTACCAATCTAGCTCTTCTAAGCTTAAGCTCTGTTCAATAGATTCATTGCGGGCTGCCTGAATAGTTTGAATTATTCCTTCGATTCCCCTTAGATATTCATCATCACTGACATAATCGGATTGTTCTAGAATTTTAATTTCGTCTCTAGAGAAACGATCCAGTAAACACAAAAATTTTTCATTAACGCTATCGTCAATTTGCAAGGTAATTGTTCGCATGAATTAACTCCTAAGCTTTCTCGATAAATCGCTTTCACATTGAAATCTACACTTTTGCATTCTATCATTATTTTCCACATTATCCAACAAGCGATCGCTCTTCCCCCACCTCCTCGCAACTCAATCGCAATCTATTCTCCCCCCTTTTTAAGGGGGGTTGGGGGGGATCAACCCTCGTATCGCCTCACAAACACCCTCAAAATTTTCTAACACTTGCTGATTAGTAAATCGAATAACTTTAAGTCCATAACCTGTTAATCTTTGGCTTCTTTCTTGATCATAATCTTGGCCCTGTTCGGTATAGTGACTGTCTCCATCTATTTCAATCACAAGTTTAAGGGTTGGACAATAAAAATCAACAATAAAGTAATCAATCGGTCTTTGTCTAAAGACTCTAAATTCAAATGTTCTGAGGTATTGATGCCACAGTTCTCTTTCGGCGGCGGTCATATTTTTTCGCAGTTCTTTGGCTCTGGGGATTAGGCGGCGATCGTAGGGAAGATGAAAGTCGCTGTCGTTGAGGTTTTGCATGATTAGGTTGATCCTCCCCAGTTGTCCTTAAAACGAGGTTTGATCCCCCCCAACCCCCCTTAAAAAGGGGGGAGAACTTTATTTAGTACCAATTCCATCACACAAATGCCTATCTTCCTCCTTAACATCAGAATTAGGATTGTGCAAATAAGTCTCTACCTAATCAGTTCCTATCTTTAAAATGGTTATTTTTTTGTTTAAAAACTGTGTAAAGCTTTATTTTCGGCTAATCCTTTCTCTCGCTTTTGTCGAAATACCGTTTTTTCCGACTCACTCCAGCCACCATACTTTAAGCAGGTATTAACGGCATCTGAAGCTTCTTGTTCTGAGATTCCTATTAATGGTGTCCCCTGAAAAGCGGGATGGTTGTGCAGTCTCTTACACCCTATCTTAAGCCAATCTTGCCAATTGCCTCCTCTCGACAATCTAATCGTACCTTCATCACCTCCGCTAACAATGTACTTTCCATCTGGACTGAAAGCGACGGAATTCACAAACCTATCATGGGCATTAATGGTTACGACAGGGTTTCTTCCGTCTTTTTCCCATAGCCTTACTTTATTGTCTTGACTACCACTAACAATATATTTACCATCTGGACTAAATGCCACTGAAGTGATATTACCTTCTTGCCGAGAGAAAGGCTTACCAATAGGTTTCCCGCTTTTATCCCATAATCGTAATATGGCATAAGAACCCCCACTTACAATAAATTGTCCGTCTGGGCTAAAAGCTGCTGATAGATTTTCACCATCTTGAAAAAGCAATGACTGCCAGATTAAGTTTCCTTCAATATCCCAGAATTGTATGTTACTCCCACTACTAAGAATATATTTTCCATCTGGACTAAAGGCAACAGATTCGATATTTCCTAATGTTTGCTTATTGTTAAATTCTCGAATAAAATTACCCCCTTCTACATCCCATAATCTTATTCCTTGACCTACTCCATGTCCACTCAAGATTAATTTACTATCAGAACTAAAAGCCACCGATCTAACATCCCCTAAATAACCATCCTTATCATCTTTAAATTTTTTGATGAGATCACCCTTTTTATCCCATAACCATATCATTCCATCATTACTACCACTAGCGATATATCGCCCATCAGGACTAAAAGCAATAGAAGTAAAAAACTTTGACAGATCACTCCGATCCAAAATTTTAAACTCCTCATGTCCTTTGCGTTGCCAAACAGGTTTACCATCCTTAGTCCATAAACGGACGGTATCATCCCGACCCGCACTAACAATGTATTTTCCATCGGGACTAAAAGCCACTGAAAGAACATAATGTGTATGCCCTTTAAATGGCAATCTAATATTGTTACCTTCTTTATCCCAAAACCTGATCGTTTTATCCCCACTACCGCTAATAACAGACTGACCATCAGCACTAAAAGTAACTATTTTAATAAATCCATAATGACCTTTAAGTGGATTTCCGATAGGGTTGCCATCTTTATCCCATAATCGCACAGTGCCATCCTCGCTACCACTAACAATATATTGACCATCTGGACTGAAGGCGACAGATGTAACTGTTCGTTCATGCCCATTAAAAGGCAGCCCGACAGGATTCCCTTGTTTATTCCAAAGTCGTACAGTTTTGTCTTCACTACCACTAACAATATATTGACCATCTGGACTAAAAGCAACAGACATAACACCTAATTCATGCGCTTGAAAGGGTTTGCTAATGGGACTCCCTTGTTTATTCCAAAGTCGTACAGTTTTATCTGCACTACTACTAACGATATATTGACCATCAGAACTAAAGGCAACTGATGTGACGGTATCATTATGTCCTTTCATTTCCTGAAGAAGCTTTCCATTTTTAGTCCATAATCTTATTGTCTTGTCTTGACTACCACTGAGAATATATTGTCCATTAGCACTGATAGCGACTGCGGTTACATGACCAGAATGACCATTCAATTGTTGAATAACTTTTCCCTCTTTATTCCACAGCTTTATTGTTTTGTCTTCACTACCACTAACGATATAGCTTCCATCTGGACTAATCGCAACTGACGTGACTACTCCTTGATGATTATTATTCCCAATACCCTCAAAAAATTTTTCAATAGGAACACCTTGCCTGTCAAACAAAGCTACCAGTCCAGTCTTGAATCCAATGACAATATACTGTTTTTCATTATTAATAGCAATTGAGCTAATTGAATCATCTCCTAGGGACGTTATGATCCTCGGATTATTTAGAATGAGCTCAAGTTGATTAGTAAAATCTCTTTCTTTAGCTATGTCTATCGCTTCATACAAACTAGACTGAACTTCTGGAAGAACTTGCCACAATACTTTTTCACTTTCTCCTGTTGCTTGAATTGCTTTTACTAAAGCAGCTACAGGTTGAGTATCTAGCAAAACCTTAATATCAGCAGCTGTTGCTCGTAAATCGGCAATTTTACTTTGCCATAAAGCATTTATTCCTGCGATTCCTATAGCAACTACCGCCACCAATGAACCCAACGCAATTCTCCGTGCTGTTCTAATTTTTTCATTCCTTTGACGTTCAGATTGAGTAACACTCGCGCAAATAAACTCTATCGCTAAAGCATCCAAATTAACCAAAGCTTGTTCTACGAACAAAAGCTCCACAACTCTCTCCAACTTAGAACCATTCCATAGTTCACTACTCGCTTTTTGAGCATCTTGCCAACTTTTAGCATCCGCATATAACCGATTTCTCAGAACAATTATCTCCTCCTTCTCTCGAATTAAATCCTGTAACACCTTCCAAGAACGAATTAACTCCTCATGGGCCACCTCAACCGTCGCCTTTCCGTCTTCTCCCTTACTCACCAAAAGACGATTATCAATCAATTGATAGAGAACCTCCTTTTGGGTTTCATCCCGCTCAAAAATACCTTTATCAGCCCTTCGACTAACTGCTTCTTTCCCCACCAATTCAATTAACTCCAGAAAAATTTCCTCAGCTAACTTTCGCTGTGTTTCATCAAACTGATCATAAATCTTATTCGCTTGTTGCTGAAGTGCGCCCGTTACACCTCCCAACTCCTGATAAGCCTTAGTATTCAAAACCCTATCGGTAATATCATCCTTACTCCACAATAAATTAAGCGTATATTGCAGGAGCGGTAAAGAACCAGCTTGTTGCTTAAAATCAGTAATAATAGTATCAATTAATCCTTGCTCAAAGATCACCCCATTTCTCGCCGCAGGTTCGGCAATAGCTAATCTCAGATCACTATCCTCCATATCCGTTAACATCCGACTAGAGGAATCATGAACCTTTCCTAAATCGGGATAAGGACTTAATTTATCCAGAAAATCAGCCCGCATCGTCATAATAACTTTAACAGAACTATCTGAATTTTTAATCAATTGAATCAGACTTTTTATAAAAATATCTCGCTCTGTTTTCGGTGTACGGGTGAATACTTCTTCAAATTGATCAATAAAGATCAACCATTGAGCATCATTTTTTAAAGATTGCACAACTTGAATAAGCGTATCTTCCTTAACCGTTCGGGCAAGTTTAGCTTCCGACTGCTTATATTTGCTTAACAAACAACCGTAGAAAGATTCAAAGGGATCAACGTCTGGAACAAAAGTAAAATTAAAGAGTTGCGAACCCCATTGATCCTTCAATTTCGGAATTAAACCCGCTTGAATTAAAGAAGACTTACCACTGCCCGAAGCTCCTAAAAGCAATAAAACATTTTCTCTTGCTAAATAATTCGTTAACTCAATAATCCAGCGATCTCGTCCAAAAAACTTATCCTTATCATCCACTTCAAACTTCCTTAAACCCAAATAAGGCGAACCCTTAATTAACGGTTGCCTGATAATTTCCAGCCCAGATTTTTGGGTAATAATATATTGATTGATAATTCCACCACTAATATCCCCTTGGATACCTTTGAAGTCACCGCCAATTTCCGCATAATAACTTGAATTGTAATTAGTCATTTGTAAGTAACTCCCTGATAGTTATTGATCCCCCTAAATCCCCCTTAAAAAGGAGATAGTCTCCTGTAGAGATTTATTCAAGATGATCGCAAGAATTATTGATCCCCCTAAATCCCCCTTAAAAAGGGGGACTTTTAAGAAGGATTCCCCACTAATCCAAACAGTTTAGCTAAACCACCCAAAATTGCCACAATTAAAGCCACTAAAATACCACGATTGATAAACTCTTGGTTCTCTAATTGCTTCCCTAAACTATCAATTTTACCCTCCAAACGGTCTTCTACACCGTCAATCTTTCCCTCAAGACGTTTTTCTAAACCATCAATTTTGTCCTCAAGACGTTTTTCTACGCCGTCAATTTTTTCATCTAGGCGTTTCTCTAAACCATCAATTTTGTCCTCAAGACGCTTAACATCACTATCAATTCGATCATCCAGACGCTTAACATCACCCTTAACCTCAGTCAATTCAAGCTTAATGTCGGTGACATCTCTCTGGATATGGTCTAGCTTTTGATTGATTTGACCTAAAATTTCCTTAAGATCAACTTCGACGGCGATCGGCATAACCTGATGCTCCTATTAATTGAAATGTAATGAAATTTACCTTATTTAAAGTATAACATTTGTCAATGGTTTTAAGGAGATTCTCCACCAATCTAAACAGTTTAGCTATACTCTAACCATCTATAACTCACGATTTTTATCAAAGCGGTCTAATTCCCCTTAATAAGGAAGCCAACTTTTATCTAACAATTGTTCTAGAGAATAGGGACAAATTGACGGGAAAATCTGAAGACTCAAACCCGTTTTTTGAGTGACAATAAAGACAGATTCTTGATAAATATCTCCCCTATTATCCAATAGATGTTGCTTAAGATTAGTCGTCAAATATCGATTTAATTGAACTCTAAAAGTCGCAATTTCTCCTTGCCAATGGCGATAATTGTATTCATGTTCTGCTGTCCAGTATTGAAGCAACAAAAGATGAATAATAATCTGTCTTAAAAAACTTTCGACTTGGTTTTTGTCCCGTTTGCTCAAATCTTCTAATTCCTCAATTAAATTTTCAATATCCAATCGTTCTAGACGATTTTCTTTAAGTAACTTGATTGTTTCAGTTAACCAAAGATGTTCATCCTCTTCATAGAGAGATTTCAAGGGATTTTCAAGGGGAGATATTTTCATGATTTTTCTTCTCATTTGTCTCATTTTAATTAATGGTCTGATTAATTTCTCCTCCAATCACATCTCCGACAATTCCTTTAATATCTCCTTGAGCATTAATACTATACTTACCTTCCTTTGCCCCTTGAGGGTCTTCTTTTTTCAGAATCTCTGCTGCTGCTTTGAGAATCTCTGCATCTTTGTCAATCCCCACTTCAGTCATTTTAGCTTTTAACAAACCTTCTGCTTGTTTGATATCTTCAGGTTTAGCATCAACCATTGCTTGGGCCAAAGCATCCTTTTCAAACTTTTTCTTAATCAAAGCCTTCAAACCCTCATAGGCATCCTTAACCGCCACACCCGCCGTATCCTTCGTTGCCGCAGTCGCCCCCGCAATTAACGCCGCCAAAATAAGTTCCATTGTTCGAGTCCTTCAGTTTAGAAAATTTTTCTGATATTGTACCATGAAAATCGCCATTGAAACTGCAACTAAAACGGCCTGCGATCGCTCTCTAAAAACCTAACCTTCCAAGTCATATAAAAAAAGTAGCCCAGACATTATCCAGACTACCTTAATACTTTGTAGAAAAAGTTAAGCAACTGTTGCTAATTCTCGTAACGCATCAGGGGTTTTAACCTGCTCCAAAAGACCTTGCAACTCATCCCCTTCAATGACTTCCGTTTCTAGAATTTTCTGGGCAATACTTTCCATTAAATCCAGATTATTTTTTAGAATCATTAAAGCTTGATTATGACCCTGTTCCACGATCGCCTTAACTTCCTCATCAATGGCTTGGGCCGTATCATCGCTGACCATACGACGGGGATTCATGCTTTCACCTAAGAAGGCATTTTGTTGACCCTTTTCGTAGGCAAGAGGGCCAAGAATTTTGCTCATGCCGTAGGTTGTCACCATCCGTTCCGCTAAATCTGTCGCCCGTTGCAAATCATTAGAAGCCCCAGTGGTAATACTGCCAAAGACAACTTCCTCCGCCGATCGCCCGCCTAAAAGGGTTGCAATTTGATCCCGCAGTTCCGACTCATCCATCAGAAAACGATCTTCGGTGGGCATTTGTAAGGTATAACCCAACGCCGCCATACCGCGTGGAATAATCGAGATTTTCGCTACCTTACCGCCGCCAGGCATCACCGCACCGACGAGCGCATGACCGACTTCATGGTAAGCAACGATCTTTTTCTCCTTATCGGAAAGAACACGACTTTTCTTCTCTAAACCAGCCACAACCCGTTCGATCGCCTCTTTAAAATCAGCTTGATCCACTGTCTCCCGATGATCACGGGCTGCTAATAACGCCGCTTCGTTAACTAAATTGGCTAAATCTGCACCAGCAAAACCAGGCGTGCGAGTCGCAATTTCCTTGAGTTCTACCCATGGGGAAAGTTTGACCTTATTAGCGTAGATTTCCAAAATCTTCTGACGACCCGATAGGTCTGGACGATCTACTAATACCTGGCGATCGAACCGACCTGGACGCAATAAAGCCGAATCAAGGGTTTCAGGACGGTTAGTAGCCGCTAAAACAATCACCGTTGAACCCGTTGCACTAAAGCCGTCCATTTCGGTCAGTAACTGATTAAGGGTTTGTTCCCGTTCATCATTGCCGCCCATAATGCCACTGGAGCGAGACTTACCGATCGCGTCCAACTCATCAATAAAGATAATACAGGGAGCTTGTTTTTTCGCCTGTTCAAACAGATCACGGACACGAGCCGCCCCTGCTCCCACAAACAATTCCACAAATTCCGAACCCGAAATACTGAAGAAGGGAACACCCGCTTCTCCCGCAACCGCTTTGGCCAAAAGGGTTTTACCCGTACCAGGAGGGCCAACCAGTAACACCCCTTTAGGAATCCGCGCCCCGATCGCCTGATAACGTTGGGGATATTTTAAAAACTCAACAATTTCTGAGAGTTCGGTCTTGGCTTCTTCCACTCCAGCCACATCTTGAAAAGTGATTTTTTCCGTTTCTCCTTCCACATAAACTTTGGCTTTACTTTTAGTAAAAGATAACGCGCCTGCTGGGCCACCACCATTGCCACGATTGAGGAAAAATTGCCAAATTCCCACAAAAATCAGAGGAGGAATAATCCAACTTAAAGCCGTTCCAATCCAGCTATTACGAGGAGGGGGAGCCGCCGCAAATTCAATACCTTTTTCTTCTAAACGTTTGGGTAATTCCAAATCAAAAATAGGGGTAGTGCTTAATACTTGACCCATCACCTGGGGCTTATTTTGAGCATCTAAATTTGTACCGGCGGTACTATCGGGCTTGAGTTGATAACGAATTTCGTTTTGGGCCACATAGACGCTTTGCACTTTACCGTCTTCGACCTGATCAATAAATAGACTATAGGGAACCTGGGGAATACGGGGAGCAAAAAGTTGCGGGACAAATAGATTGACCAATAGAAAAATAGTTGATCCCCAAATCAGAATCGCACTGAGTTGTCGTCGCCAGGCGGGTTGCGGTTTAATAGCCATAACTTTTAAATAGAATTTGAACTAAACGAATCTTGTTTTCATTGTAAAGTTTTGTTGTCTTTTGACCGCATTAGGGAAATGCGTACCTGAGCAGGGTAGAACTTGCCTTGACAATTCGTCCCATTACCGACAGAGTAGGAAGTTGTTCTTCCGCCGACTATCTCGATTTGAACTTCGACAAAAAAAGCCCCCTTCTTCATAGTCAGAGTCTGTTTTTCTCTTTAGAGACTCAGAAGAAAGGATCTGTCAAAATGCGTAGGTATTTTGGAACCTCGTTAACTATTGGGTTCCGCTTGTACTTCGGTTGCTCCCTCCACTTGTGCTGCGATCTGTTTAGCCAATTCCAAGACCTCTTCCGCATCAGGGTTATAGCGTATTACTACCACGCTATCTAGTTGAGCAACCCAGAGACCCACTTGCTCAGAAATATTGTTATCATCCAATGCTTTAGCTACTCTTTTTGCAAGACCACTTTCATCAAAGTTACCGTCTAATCCCACTTTATGAGGAGGAATTGTCTGTTCATGGGCAACGGAAGCCACGTTAACGGAAGGAACGGCAGCAGCCTTCGCTTCTTCTTCTTGTCCGAAAAGTTTACTCAAAAATCCCATGGTTTTAGTTAAGGATAAAGAACAATCATAATTATAGGGAAAAGAGGGGAGTTAGGAAACTCCGTGTCTTTAGACCTTAGAATATCAAGTCAGCCAATTAATTATTTAAAATGCTCATGTCTCCTAATTTCGCTGCTACCGTCACGGGCCTAGGTTTAGCTAAGATTGAACGACATATTTTCCTCTGTTGCGATCAAACCAAGCCTAAATGTTGCGATAAATTGGCCAGTTTAGAATATTGGGACTATCTCAAGCGACGTTTAACCGAATTACATTTAGATAAACCGTCAGAAAATCAACCTCATTGCGTATTTCGGACGAAAGCGAACTGTTTACGGGTTTGTCTGGAAGGCCCGATCTTGTTGGTTTATCCCGATGGTGTTTGGTATCGTAACGCCACCCCAGAAGTGATTGAGCGCATTTTACAAGAACATATTATCGGCAATAAAGTGGTTGAAGACTATGCTTTTTTACGCCATCCTTTACCGATAAATAATACATCAGAGAGCGAAGGGTCAGAGATTTAGCAAGGGTTATCTCTCTCCCAACTTCACTAGTGGTCTGTCAAGCTTGAAATGATGGGCAATAAGAACCTATAAGTCTATTTTGGCAAGGCTTTGAGAATCAATCAACCCGTCAAAATAAGATTGACATGCTACTAGATCGATTTACCGATTCATTTTTCTGATAATAGCGGCCAATCCATTGTCCTCAAAGCGTATAATTGATAATGATGGGATCAAGCCATCAGCCTATTCAACCCGACGGACTCACCCCCTGAGCAAGCATAATGAAAGATAACTTATCCAAAGAGAATAATCGGTTATTACTGGTCGATGATGATCCGAACCTAATTCTTCTGGTCAAAGATTATCTGGAATTCCAGGGTTATGAGGTGACAACCGCAGAAAATGGGCGGGAAGCCTTAGAGATTTTAGCCTCCACTGTTCCCGACATGATTATTTGCGATATTATGATGCCGGAAATGGATGGTTATACGTTAATTGAAAAAATTCGTCAAGATTCTCGGATCAACTGGGTTCCAGTCATGTTTCTCTCTGCGAAGGGTCAAAGCCAAGATCGCGTCAAGGGTTTAGACACTGGGGCTGATGTTTATATGGTCAAGCCCTTTGAACCAGAAGAATTGGTGGCTCAGGTAGAATCATCTCTGCGGCAGGCCCATCGACTGATGCGGGGAGTTAACCGGACAACGGAAGAAAGCCAACGCCTACAGGTACCGAGCAATGTGGAGTTAACCCCAACGGAATTAAGAGTAGTACAATTTGTGTCCCAAGGATTAGCAAACCGTGAGATTGCCGATAAACTGAATGTAAGTCAACGGACGATCGAAAGTCATGTGTCTAATATGCTTAATAAAACCAGTCTTCATAATCGGACGGAATTAGCTCGCTGGGCGATCGAGAGTAATATGGCTTAGGTCTGCTTAAGGTACGGTTTCCCTATCTGGATTTCTAGCGTAAAACAACAGGGACAGCGATCGCCTTTCTAATATCTTTCTGAGAGCTTGCGAAGTGGACAAGGACAGGGTATGATTGAAAACTGGATTATGTTTCCGATGATAAAAAACAGAAAAAGCATCATCTAGGCTAGAAATTTAAATTTCCTAGAGTGGTAATGCTGGTGTAGCTCAGGGGTAGAGCAGCTGATTTGTAATCAGCCGGTCGCAGGTTCAAATCCCGTCACCAGCTTTTTAAAATCTTTAAAAAGATTTTGTTGAAGGTGCTGATACATTTATGCGACAGAAAGCGGTATATTACCGCATTTTGCAACAATAGCATCACCCTCGTTACTGAGAGTGAAGGTCGTACCCGACAAAGCC
>Ga0208854_1000200_pt1 | contig 14507 bp, 22 predicted proteins | sample LakMenEpi30Nov11_FD_150748 | JGI IMG/M metagenome (GOLD analysis project Ga0208854, IMG submission 150748) | Freshwater microbial communities from Lake Mendota, WI - 30NOV2011 deep hole epilimnion (SPAdes) | ecosystem: Environmental > Aquatic > Freshwater > Lake > Epilimnion/Euphotic zone ...
AAGGGTTAACTTGGGAGGACTTACTCCAAATTCGCCTGATTTCTTGAACCTCTCGTATTGCAACGTTTGTAGCTTCTAGCTAGACGATACCAGTGCCCACTGTTGATTGTCCCAAAGCTCCCTTTAGTGAAACTCTCGTTAAGTCTATGGCTGCCCAAGCTGGAGTATCAAAAAAAGTTTTTCTACAATATTGTTTTAATAAAAAATTAAGGGATGATCCCCATCAGTAAAGCGATCGCTCTTCTTTTTTGTTCATCAACAGCAAATACCTGAGCCTGTAACCACAGTGAGAAAAAGCGATCGGGCTAAAACAACTGATCAATCAAATCTTCACGAGTTGTCTCAAAATGATTAGCAATATCTTTAAGAATTGCATTTAATGTACCCACTTTAATTGGGCTATGATTAGGGATTGTAATATGATGCTCTCCATTTTTTGTCGTTGTAAGCCGAATATGACTGCCTGTTTGTCGCTCAATTCTATAACCAAGAACTTCCACCATTTTGGCAAATTTTTTGCCTGTTAAATCTCGTGGTAATCTCATACAGCTAATACTTCTTCACGAATAAACTGCAATCGAATACGCTCAGGACAAACACTTTGAGCAAAATGACAAATTACAGCATCACGAATCATCTCTTTTAACTCATCTATTGTGTCACCCTGAGTAAAAATAGACTGGTCTAAAGCTTTAGCTATGTAGCCGCCATCCACATCATCTTCCACTAAAAAAACGATTTCTGTCATTGAAGTTAAAGGCAAAGTGTTAATGTTGTCCTACAAGTATAGCAAAAAAAGCGATCGCCCTTCTTTTTTGTTCATCAGCAGCAAATCCCTTGGCCCGTAACCACAGTGAGAAAAAGCGATCGGGCTACAATGGAGGTGATTTAACTTGAAAAGGAAATTGATTATGACTACCACCATTGACGACATTCGGGAAATACTAAAGAAATTGGCCCAATCCCAACAAGAATTGAATCAATCCCAACAAGAATTATCCCAAGCCCAAAAAGAAACAGATAGACAAATTAAAAGTGTTAGTAAGCAGATAGGCGAGTTGGGGAATCGTTTAGGGGAGTTTGTTGAGTATCAAGTGCGTCCTGCGGTGGTGCGTCTTTTTCAGCAGCGGGGCATTGATGTCCATGAGTTTCACCCTGGGCTTTCGGTAACAAGAGACCATGAGGGTTTAGAAATTGATTTGTTAGTGGTTAATGACACAGATGCGATTTTAGTGGAGGTTAAAAGTAAGTTAACCCAAAGAGATGTGGATGAGCATTTACAACGTTTGGCTAAGTTTAAGCGGTTAATGCCTCGTTTTCGGGATGTGAAGGCTTTGGGGGCGGTAGCGGCGATGGTAGTTCCCGATAAGGTGGTGAGTTATGCTTATCGTCAGGGTTTATTTGTTTTGGTGCAATCAGGGGAAAACGTGATAATTTTAAATGATGCGGGGTTTACGCCCCAGGTTTGGTAGCTTTACCCATTAGCTTCGGCCAGTTATAATGGGGACAAATTTTCTGTGTTGTCTATGAATCATATTAATCTCAAAGAGCCGAATCCGACCCTTGCCGATCTCATTGATAAGGTTAATCAGGATCAGCAAGCTACACTCATTACAGTTAATGAGCAGAAACAGGCGGTATTGGTTTCTTTAGAGGAGTGGAATGGTTTACAGGAAACTCTTTATTTGTCGTCTATTCCAGGGGTTAAGGATGATTTGATTATAGGAAAAAATACAAGTTGGGAAGATTGTGTTCCACTGGATAAGGTGGAATGGTAATGTGGGAAATTGCATTAACAAAACGAGCTTTAAAAGATGCTAAAAAAATCACTCGTGCGGGTTTAAAACCTAAAGTTGATCAGTTAATTAATATTCTCAAGACTAATCACTATCAAAATCTACCACCTTACGAAAAATTAACGGGAGATTTAGCTGATATGTACTCAAGAAGGATCAATATTCAGCATCGTCTTGTTTATGAAGTTGATAATCAGGCTCACAGGGTTAAGATTTTAATGATGTGGTCTCATTACGAATAGGGCGATCGCGTTTCAATGGGTTAAATTTAGGGTATTCTTTTCCATATTTGGAGTAAGCAAGATGAATTGTACTCAAGAAGTACGGGCGCAACTAGAGGATAGTCTGCAACAGTTATCGCCTGAACGGTTACAGGTTGTGGCGGATTTTGCGGCTTATTTGGCAGATGCGGAGAGTGAAGCGGCAACTCAGGAGTTATTAGCAATTCCTGGTTTATTGGATAGGGTTAAGCAGTGCGAGGCAACACCTAAAGCCGATTACAAAAATTGGAGAGAGCTTCGTTCTGATGTATGAGGTTGTGCTTCATCCAAAGGCTCAAGCGTTTTATCTTCGAGCAGATAAGGCTCTAGCCAAGAAAATTACCCGATGTTTAGAGCAATTAGAACAAAATCCTCGATTTCATCCTAATATTAAGGCTCTGAAGGGAAGCTTGTCTGGTTATTATCGTTACCGAATAAGCGATTATCGGGTAATTTATTCGATAGATGCTCAGGTGATGGTTGTCTCAGTTGTAGAAATTGTTCATCGCGGAGAAGCCTATGATGCATAAGCGGCGATCGCGTTTCAATGCGTTAATGTTGTTGTCATGACCCAAGTTCTAATCTGTTAATCTAAAATTAAAGGGACGTGACGAGGAGAAAACGATGCCAATGATGATTGAAACTGATTTAAAGGATGTTCTCAACAAGCTAGACCAACGTTTTGACCGTTTGGATCAGAAATTAGATAAAATCGAGAGCGATCTGACGGATCTGAAGGTTGATATGGCAACAGTTAAGGCTGATTTGACGACGGTAAAAGAGGAGGTTAAAGATCTTAGAGGTAGTCAACGCGCTCAGATATGGGCTTTGATTGGGATTATTTTTACGGCGGTGGTCAGTGCTGTTATTAAGTTTGGCTTTTTCTCTAATGTTTAAAGGGTGATCGCGCTTGACTGACCTAAAATTTTCAAAAAAAGAAGCTTAATATCTTTAGAACGTAAAGATTATGAACAATGAGTCTGGACTATCCATCAAAAAGCCTGTTTCGGTATTACAACAATCGATCAACGTTAATGGTCGGGATTTTTTCAAGGCATTGAGTAAAGCAGGAATTGATATTACTTTCGGAAAATGGGACAGTCTGGCGGGTGATGGGGTTGATGCTTTGGGAGCGTTAGGTTTGGGTGCAGGGACAGGCGAAACGGCTTGGTGGCTGGTTTATCGTTCGTTGTTTCGAGCGATGGAGAAATTAGTGAAGGAAAAAACCGAATTAGAATCAGAAAAATTTAATGTCAAAGATTTAAGAATTCAAGTTAATGAGATTTTAGCAAATAGTAGTTTATTAATTAATACGGATTTTTTCAAGCACCCCAAAAGAGCGGAAATTATTGAAACCATTAAGTATCCTTTTTCTGATTGGTTAGTAAATTCTGGTTTGAGCAAAGCCGATTCAGACGCAATCAGTCAGCGACTACCGACCTATTTTGCAGAAGCACTTCATGATGAATGGATTAGTTCTCGACAGGGTTATGCCATTCTGAAAGAAAGTCTGGATACTCCTTTTACTCAAGCGAATGAACGGGAACAAGCTTGGTCACGCTATTCAGCCTGGTTACAAAAACAAGTAGAAGAACCCATGTTTTTGGAGGCATTTAGTTTAAAGCAGGTATTTGTACCGCTTCGGGCTTACTATAAACGCAAACTGGAAACTTCAAAATATAAAGATTTAGAAGAGACAGATTTAAGTAGTAAAAATTGTGAAATGATCGTTATTGACTTAGAAACTGAGTTAGAAAGTTGGTTAAAAAAAGCAGATAAAAATGACGCTATCCGACTGATTAGCGGTGGGCCAGGCAGTGGGAAATCTTCTTTAACGAAAATGTTTGCGGCAAAGTTAGCCGAGCAGGGAAATATCCCTATTTTATTTATTCCCCTACATCACTTTGAACCCTCGGATGATTTGATTGAAGCGGTGGGAAAATTTGTCAATTTAGATAATTTTTTACCCCACAATCCCTTGGATTCAGAGCATCGGGAAGACCGACTTTTAATTATTTTTGATGGTTTAGATGAATTAGAGATGCGAGGCAAAATTGGTGAGAAAGCGGCTCAAGATTTTGTGCGAGAAGTACAGCGAAAAGTTGAACGCTTTAATCAGTTAAAAACATTTGTACAAGTGTTGATTAGTGGCCGAGAAGTAGTTGTGCAAGCGAATGAAACTGATTTTCGTAAAGAAGGGCAAATTTTGTACGTTTTACCTTATTTTTTATCTGAAAATGAGCGAAAGCGTTATGTTAATCTTCAAAACCTATTACAGGAAGATCAACGACAGCTTTGGTGGCAGTTTTATGGAAAAGCAAGCGGGAAGAATTATGAAGGTTTGCCCTCTGAATTAGATCAGGGAAATCTGACAGAAATTACGGCTCAACCTTTGTTAAATTATCTGGTTGCCCTGAGTGTACGACGGGGAAAGCTGAAATTTACCGAAGAAACGAACTTAAATACGGTCTATGACGATTTATTGAAAGCTGTTTATGAACGAGGCTGGGAAAATTATAAACATAAGTCTCTTCAAGGTATTGAGGAAAAAGAGTTTGTCCGAATCTTAGAAGAAATTGCCCTAGCGGCTTGGCACGGAAAGGGAAGAACCACGACAGTTAAAGAAATTGAAAATCACTGTAAAAATAGTGGGCTAAAAAGTATTTTAACTCGTTTTCAGCAAGCTTTTGAAGAAGATTCTAAGGCGAGTGTGACACGCCTATTGACAGCTTTCTATTTTCGGCAAAGTGGAAATGACAACGCAGGAAACAACACTTTTGAATTTACCCATAAAAGCTTTGGGGAATATTTGATAGCAAGACGGATTGTTCGAGAAGTAAAACTAATTCATAAAAAATTAGGAGAGCGCAAAAATGATCCTGATGAGGGCTGGGATGAACGGGAAGCATTAGGGCGTTGGATTCTGCTTTGCGGTTCAACGAGGATGGATCAATATGTGTTTGACTTTATTCAAGATGAAGTGCGTTTACAAGATGCTTCTGACGTTGGTAACTGGCAACAAACTTTTTGTGAGCTTATTGGTTTTATGTTGCGTCATGGGATGCCAATGGAACGCTTAAATCCTAGACCAGACTTTCAGGAAGAAAATCGCCAAGCCCTTAATGCAGAGGATAGTTTATTAGCAGTTTTAGGGACTTTTTCACATTTAACGAAACGAATATCAAAGATTTCTTTTCCTTCACCTGATGCTTTTGGCGCATTACTGGCAAGACTCAGAGGACAAAGAATAGATGGAGGCAATTCGATGTCTTTTCTTTCTCTCAATTACTTAGATTTATCATGCTGTATTTTGTTTTTTCAAGATTTTTACCACGCAAATTTTAAAGGAGCAAATCTCGAAACAGCAAGTCTTGTATACACGATTTTTATAGGAGCAAATCTTATAGGAGCAAATCTTGAAGGGGCAAATCTTACAGGGGCAAATCTTCAACGGGCAAATCTTGAAGGGGCAATTCTTAAAGGGACAAATCTTGAAGGGGCAAATCTTGAAGGGGCAAATCTTCAACGGGCAAATCTTGAAGGGGCAAATCTTGAAGGGGCAAATCTTCAACGGGCAAATCTTGAAGGGGCAAACCTAAAAAACACAATTCTTGAGAATAGGCCCATAAACTAATCTTTATTAACAATAAAAGTTAGTGTCTAATTCACAATCCTCAACTCGCTCACTTTTCTCATCCACAAAACTGCGCTCTTTAAACTTAATTTTAAACCAAGAGAATCAAGGCTGTGAACTCCATCTCAATCAATCAATTTATCAATAATCTACAAAACCTGATCAAACAAGTCATTAATCAACACACTCCCCTCAAAATCACCAATCAAGACGGAGCCGATTTTGTGCTTATCAGTGCCAAAGATGAAGATCAAATAGCATTAGCAGAAAAATTTAATCAACTCTGCGAAGACACTCAAAAGCTATTTATTGATAATCCAATTACAGAAGAGGAAATTCAATCCGAAATAGATGCTTATCGAAGAAGTGAATAAAAATCATCATTTAAGATTTAACAGGAGTTATGCGATCGCTTATATTATTAGCTCGACCGAATATCAATGGTTAGTCTCCTCAGAAATTATGGATGAATATAAAAATGTTTTGAATCGCCCAAAATTTAGATTATCTGAAACCCAAAAACGAGAATCGCCTATCTTAAATTTCTCCTAAAATATCCCAAATAATGAACACTAAATGAACGATCCCTTCTTAGAAAAACTTTGTCAAAACTATACAGAAGAAGAAATCACTGAAATTAACAGCTATCTCTCCGAATGGTCAGCCGCAACCTATCTCAGTATTGCCCATAATATTCTTGACCATGCTGATCGCAAACAAATTGATCCCCTTAAACTCCTTCGTAAAGCCCATAACTTCAACAAAAAAAGAGCGACTCGCATTCCACCAAAAGATTATCGGCAAGATCAATCAGCCGTTTATCGCAAAAACAACGAATACCTCATTGTACGTCTTGATCCCTCTGGGATTGAAAAAATAGTCACCTATGGAGTTAACTAAAATGCTCAATACCATCACCCTCAATCCCCTAGAACAAAGCACAAAAAAAATTGTTGAATTATTAACCCAATTAACCCAAGATTATCAACAGGTGTTACAACAAGACAAAAAAACACTATTAGAAAATTTTCCTCCTAATAATAACGAATTTTCTATTCTCGAAGAAATTGACTTATTGACAACCTATCTAAGGGGCTATGCAAGTCAAATAACAATTAATCAACAAATCAAAAATCCTGATCAATCCCTAAAAAATTTACGAGCTATTTGTATCCTCAAAAATCCATCTCTTGCCGAACTTTACTTCACAAAAAATGAACAATTTTCCCTGATTTATCAATATTTACAAAAATTAGATTATTTAAAACTACTACTCATTGATTGGCTAATGCTTCACGAATAACTCTGAATTTAGGCGATCGCCTAACCACTATTTCCAATAAGAATCCAAACATCCAAGAAAAAATCATGTTACAACTACAAATTAAATCTGATTCCTCCGACATTGAAAGTATTCAAAATCTAGTTAAAACGGCCATTGAATCCGAGATTAAAAACTTACAACGTTCTCTCCGCAAAACCAATCAAATACTCCTTAAATTTGAAGAAAAGTATCAAACATCTTCCGACTTTTTTATTGACCATTGGACAGCAGAAGACTTGGAAGGCGGCGACGATGAATATGTCAGTTGGACAGGAGAAATACAAATTAAGCGTAAATTGATCAATGCCTTAGAAAAATTAGAGGCGATTATTTAAACAGTTAATAAAGTAAGTGAGAGCGATCGCCCTTATTTTTTGTTCATCAATGGCAATTGTCCGATCCCTGACGAGTTTGAGTAGAGTTGCTATCATAAAGTCAGAATTGAGTGGCAAACTTGAGGTGGACTTGGAACGATGATAAAAACAAAACTAACAAGCTAAAACATGGTCTTGGTTTCGAGACGGCCAAGCTTGTCTTTAATGATCCTCTAGCGGACAGTCGGCGCGATCCCTTTCCCAATGAAGAACGTTGGCAAACTGTTGGTCTAGCTGGTTACGTTATTATTTTTGTCGTACACACTTCACCTGAATATGAGTCTGAAAATGGCGAAATAATTGGACGAATTATTAGTGCTAGAAAAGCAACTAAATATGAACGGAGAGCTTATGAAGAAGGTCATTTCTGATCTCACCCTCGAACAGCAGCTTGAACTTGAAGCTTTAGCTGCGATGTCGGATGATGAAATTAATACAGACGATATCCCAGAGATTACAGACTGGAGTGATGCTAAACATGGAATATTTTACCGCCCTGATCAGCAACAAATTACCCTTTGTCTCGATGTTGATCTCATTGACTGGTTTAAACAACATCCCCAAAGTAAGAGTTATCAAACAAACATTAATCAGGCTTTGCGTGAATATATGAATCAACAAAAACAATTATTAAGTTAGCCGAGATCGCCCTTCTTTTTTGTTCATCCCTCAGCAAATCCCTTGACCCGTAACCACAGTGAGAAAAAGCGATCGGGCTACAATAGAGGTGATGTAACTGGAAAAAATTGATTATGACGACAACAAGCAACGGGCAAGGATACCAAGAATGGGAAAGCTCTTTGCCAGGTAAAAAAGAGATTAGTGTCTTTATTTATTCGCGCTCCAGATTTAGGCTTTCTGAAACCCTTATACAGTAAGGCTCAATTTTTTATCTTTGACCCAGCGCGAAAGATTCGTGACACTAACGAAAATGGCTGTAAGGCTTACTCTGTAGGACGAACGCTAAAAACCTTTCAGGGTAAGCTGTCCCGCCTTAAGTTGATATCCGTGTAAAGCTCAAGTTTGTTGATCTAATTTTAAAACCGCCATAAAAGCTTCCTGGGGAACATCAACAGTTCCGATCGCCTTCATCCGTTTTTTACCCTTAGCTTGTTTCTGGAGTAACTTTTTCTTGCGGGAAATATCCCCTCCATAACATTTTGCTAAAACATCTTTCCGTAAAGCCGCAATATGTTCACTAGCAATAATCTTTGCCCCGATCGCCGCTTGAATGGGAACCTTAAATTGATGACGAGGAATTAATTCTTTGAGTTTTTCCACCATGGCCCGACCCACATAATAGGCCTTATCCCGATGGGTAATAATCGCCAACGCATCCACTCCATCGCCATTAACCAAAATATCTAATTTAACCAGATTATTTTCCCGATAACCAATTAATTGGTATTCCATACTGGCATAGCCCTTAGTGCGGGATTTTAACTGATCAAAAAAGTCTGTTACCACTTCTGCTAAGGGTAATTCATACACTAAAGCGGTGCGATTTTTAGTGAAGTAGTGCATATCTTTAAAAACGCCCCGCCGTCCCTGACACAATTCCATCAAAGTCCCTACATAGGTTTCAGGCGTAATCATTTCTACTTTAATGTAGGGTTCTTCTATTTTTGTCCGTTTTTGAATATCAGGCAAGGCACTGGGATTATCAATTTCGATCACTTCCCCATCTAAAGTGGTAACGCGATAAATAACCGAAGGGGCCGTGGTAATTAGGTCTAAATTATATTCCCGTTCTAAGCGTTCTTGAACAATTTCCATGTGCAGCAAACCCAAAAATCCACAACGAAAACCAAAACCCATCGCGCTTGACGTTTCTGGTTCGTAGGACAAAGCCGCATCATTTAATTTTAATTTTTCTAAGGCATCACGCAAGTCTGGATATTGATCGGCATCAATGGGAAATAGCCCACAAAACACCATCGGATTGGCCTCAGTATAACCAGGTAAGGGTTCTGCCGCCGGTTGATTTGCTAGGGTAATGGTATCGCCCACTCGCGCATCGCCCACTGCTTTAATAGCCGCCGCAAAATAACCCACTTCCCCTGCATGAAGTTCTTCCACTTGAATTTGAGTTGGAGATAATATTCCCAGTTCATCAATCACATATTCTTTTTCCGAAGCCATTAAACGCACTTTATCGCCTTTTTTAACCCGTCCGTCCATGACCCGAAAATAAACAATTACGCCTCGATAAGCGTCATAATAACTATCAAAAATAAGAGCACGGAGAGGTTGATCAATTGTGTCCGGGGGCGGCGGCACTAAATGCACAATGGACTCTAAAATATCGTCAATACCAATACCCGCTTTGGCGGAAGCTTTTACAACCTGGCTACAATCTAAACCGACGAGTTCTTCAATTTCTGCCGCGATTCTTTCCGGTTCGGCACTGGGCAAATCGATTTTATTTAAAACGGGAATAATTTCGAGGTTATTTTCTAACGCTAAATAGACATTGGCAAGGGTTTGGGCTTCTACGCCCTGGGTGGAATCTACTACCAACAAAGCTCCTTCACAGGCGGCTAAAGAACGGGATACCTCGTAGGAAAAGTCAACGTGGCCGGGGGTGTCAATTAGGTTCAAAACATACTCCTGACCATCCCTGGCTTTGTAGTTCATGCGAGCGGCTTGAAGCTTAATGGTAATGCCCCGCTCCCGTTCCAAGTCCATGTTATCGAGGAACTGCTCTTTCATTTCTCGCTGTTGAACGGTTCCCGTAATTTGCAACATCCGATCCGCCAGGGTAGATTTACCGTGATCAATGTGGGCAATGATGGAAAAGTTACGAATGCGGGAAACAGGAACGTCGGTCATTTTGGCTGCACAGGTCAGAAATCTTAATCTATTGTAATGGTTTTTACTCCGATCCTTCCATTCTCGTTACGGTGGCAGGCGATCGCGGTTTCGGATTGGGGAAACCCTACGCGACGGATTGACAAAACAAAAATGTTGTGTCAAAATAAATCAGACCCTTCACAATGAACGAGCAGCGATTCTCATTTTGACTTTAATCCTGATATACGCGACATTGTTTCAACGTAAGAATAAGACTTTCAGACATCGTTATTACAATTATATGTCAATAAATCAGGCTCAAAATTCCATAATGAGAATTGCTAACTAAGGAGAGATTCAGCTATGTTTGCACTTACATTTATTAAATTTATTAATTTTTGGAGACTTCTTCGATGTCGCTTCCGACTTTTGATACGCACGGGAATTTACCCGCAGGAATTCATCTGGCCACCTGGCAAGAAGTTGAAGAAACCCTGGCTTTCAATCCTCGCCGTCGGGAATTATTGTCTGGCTTAAAACGGGCTTGTACATCCTTAAAACAGGTTGGCTGTCTCCGCATTTATATCGGTGGAAGTTTTGCTACTAATAAAGAATTCCCAGGCGATTTTGATGTTTGCTGGGCAGATGAAACCGTTGATCTTGAAAAATTAGCAGAAATAGACCCAGTTTTACTCGATTTTAAAAACCAACGCGCCGCCCAAAAAGCAAAATATGGGGGTGAACTCTTCCTTGCTAGTGACATTGCTGATCTCGATTCCTTTGAAGATTATTTATCTTTTTTTCAAAAAGATAAAGTCAGCGGAAATACCAAAGGAATTATTGCAATTGACCTGTAGGTAGGGGAAATTTTATTTGATGTTTTATAACCTTTATTTTCTAATAGATTCATCATGATCCAAAACGAACGTCAATACCGAATTACGAAAGCCAAGCTCAAAGAGTTTGAAGAGTCGGTTGCTGAATTAAAAAAGCTTGCTCTACCGACTACTCGTAATGAGCAACTCCGCTATAAAGCCCATCTTGATTCAAGAGAAAGTTTTATTGAAGAATTTAAAGAAGAAATTGCTGAATATGAGTCCCTACAAAAAGGGAACGTCGAGCAACTAACCCTAGAATCTTTCAATGAGTTACCCCAAGCCCTAATCAAGGCCCGTATTGTACGAGGCTTAACCCAAGAAAAATTGGCAGAACTTTTGCACGTCAAACCACAGCAGGTACAACGGGATGAAGCAAATCTTTACGCTGGTGCAAGTTTCACCAAATTATTAGAGGTTCAAAAAGCCTTAAATTTAGTGGTTAAACCAGAGATCATTTTTCAATAAAATTTAAGTCGCAATGTACTAAAAAGAGTCAAGATTGGGCAAGCATCCGAAATCAAGATCAGGGGCATCTCTACCAATGCTTAAATCCTAGCTTCTTTGAATGTGCTGTGATCACAATCACATCTGAACCGTGATAAATACACTAGCACCAAACGACGAATTCGCAGAGAATATAAAGCAGGATTCAAATAAGCGGGGTGTTTGAAAGACACCTGGGTTAGGAATTGATCAGCATTCAATCACTAACCGCTTTTTTTTGCCTATTTTTAACCTGAGTTCGGTTAAGCAGAAGCCAGTAACGCCACCTCTAAGGAAATTGCAGGCTTTTTGGGGAGACGACAATAAGCAATGAACCTCCACAAATGTTTATTTCAGAATTAACAGGACTGCCATTCTTAACATCATCGTTTTCTCTTGGAAGGCGGCGATCGCGGTTTCAATTGCGTTTCAACTAGGTTTCAGGAGACTCCAAATCCCCAAACTGATTACGGTATTGATTTAATAAAGCCTCCAGGCGATCGGCTCGTTGACGCTCTTCTAATAACAAGCTATTTATCTCATTATAGGAATGAAAAGGCGTACCATCAGGACGATAAAGTTTTAACTCCTGCTCCGATTGCTCGAAACGTATTCCTAAACGAGGACTAACCCAATTAAAGATGGTAGGAATATTTTCTAAACTGTCATTATCTCCCCGCAACCATCCCTCTAATTGTTGGCGGTCTGGATCATAAATATAATATTCATCTACGCCGTAACGATCATAAAAAATGAGCTTTTTCTCCATTTCTGTTTTACTATTTGATGGCGATAAAATCTCAAACACAACTTGAGGCGCGATATTATTTTCTTCCCATTGTTTATAGGAACCGCGATCGCCTTTTAGCCTGCCAAATACCACTAAAACATCGGGAGCTGTAACAATATTAGGACGACCTTCCACTGGATACCAAAATAAATCTCCTGCAATAAAAATTTGGGGGTCTTGGGCAAAGAGGCAATCCAAATTTTGTTTAATGACCGTAATCCAGTGAAATTGTTTGGTATTATCAGCCATTGGTTTACCGTCACTTTCAGGGTAATGAATTGTTGTTAATTGAGCGACCATTTGGTTCCTCTCCCTGTTTAGAATTTAGGGGTTAATCTTTTGTTTTTCAATAGCACGAGCAATCAAGGGAGCTTTTTTAGCTAAACCATCTAGGGTTATCTAACCTTGTTCATACATTCTAAACCATTCTTCGCGTTGACGTAGGATTCTTTCATTGTAATCTAAACCTAGATGTTGCAGGGTAAATTGAGCTTTTAGGCGTTGCTCTTTAGGGACTTTATCGGTTAACACTAATTGCAAAGATGGCAATATAATTTCAAACCAAGTATCTTCAACTTCAAAAGGATCAAGTAGGCGATCGTCTAAGTCTTTTTTACTACTATTAATCCAGCCTGCTGCATAGCGATAATTAGACCATTCATAGCTTAAATGACGGTAATTATGACAAGATAGAAAGTGGTCAACTGTGCCAATGGGTTCATACATGACGGAGTAGCCACACAAGTTATTAAAGCCTTTGGCTAAGTCTGCTTTAAAGGGAAACCAGTAATCTCTGGGGCGTTTTGTATCAGGATGCTCTGCCAACCAAGTATTGCCCTTTTGACGACATTTTTGATCAAATTCGGAGGGTTCAGGAATCGGAATAAATTTCTGCATTTAATCTTCGGCCTCCATTCTGACTATCCAACGGGGGAAAAAGGGATCGTGACCAGGTAAGAGTTTAAGCAATTGTTGATGAATCTTTTCTTTTGTGTTTAAGTTTTCTGGAAATTGACTCATATCATCTTTTCTCATCCAGGCTTGGGCGGCTTCGATCGCTTGCTCTGCTTCTTTGGATCGAGCCTGTTTGAGTCCAAAAATTTCTGAAGTTAGCCAACCAATAACATCGCCTTGTTTTGCCCAGGGAATTTCATTTAAGTTGACTTCTTTTTGATTGAGTTCAAATAAAAATAATTTATCTTGTTCTGCATCAAAAATAGGTTCAACGGAAGCTAAGACCAGGGGAGAATGGGTGGTAATAAAGGCTTGAACAGTCATTTTATCCTGTAGTCCTTCAATAACGTTTAAGATTGCAGGAAGGATAGTTCTTTGCCAGCGAGGATGTAAATGGGCTTCGGTTTCATCCATTAAAAAAATCAGTTGATGGGCAGGTTCTTCTTTTAATAATTTTGAGGTGATCAGGTTTTCTGATTTTACCCAAACTAAAATATAGGCTAAACTTAAAATGCGTTTGATTCCAGCCGAGGCATGGGTGACAGGAATTGTTTCATAGGGTAATTTAATGGTGGGAATATCTCGAATATCTATTAAAGAAGTACGAGTTGGTAGGCCAATTTCAATTTGTTCGTCTGTTGCTGAAAGTTGTTTAATAACTTTTGACAGCAAGTTAAAGTTAGTTTGATTAGGTTGATTTTGCCATTTTATCCAATCGTCAATCAATCCATAACAAGTGACTTTATTGCCTTTTCTACGGCCATTCCAAACTTCATCGCTAGAAAGATTAAAATATTTATCTCTATAGGGCATATAAATAGAAATACCACCGTCAACTCGACTATAAATAACGAGGTTTTCTTTAGATAAGATTTGAGATTTTATTTCGGTATTGTTTTCTTGTTTTTGATAAAAGTTTACAGGGCTTTTCCCTTGTTGGCCGTTAAGACACCACCAAATAATATCGAGTAAAAAAGTTTTACCGAGTCCATTATCTCCTGTTAAAATATTAAGTCGAGAGGCACAATCTAGATCAATTTTAGGAGCGGGGCCAACATTTTTAATGTAAATTTTTTTGAGCATGATAAATTGTAGTTAAAAATAAAGCTTAAGTTTCTTAATTAGGGCTTGCTGAATAAGTCCACAAAACGAACCTAGATGCCACAGGGCGCGAAAAATGGTGACTTCAGAGATCAGTTTCCAGTTTTACCTCACATTTTT
>Ga0208854_1000203_pt1 | contig 14469 bp, 8 predicted proteins | sample LakMenEpi30Nov11_FD_150748 | JGI IMG/M metagenome (GOLD analysis project Ga0208854, IMG submission 150748) | Freshwater microbial communities from Lake Mendota, WI - 30NOV2011 deep hole epilimnion (SPAdes) | ecosystem: Environmental > Aquatic > Freshwater > Lake > Epilimnion/Euphotic zone ...
CGCCAAGTATGGTCGAGAACCTACGGGATTGACGTTCGATCACCAATCTGGTGCTCTGATAGTCACTCATGCACAGTCATACGCCCACCACAAAAGAATGGCCATCGACAGCATGAAACGTCGTTCCGACCAATTGACCGAGCAAACTCGAACTGAAGGACGTTCAAGGTCCGCGTCACAAAGATCCGAAGGTCGAGCAACCGCTCCCACCGATCTCACTGAGTACAGCGCTAATTCGGACGAACTCCGGAAAATCTTCGCTCTCAGTGCCAAACCTGACGACTCACAAGATATGATCGATCGTTCTCAACAAATCCGACGCTGGGAACTCGAAGCACAAAAGCTAATAGCTCGAGCACCAAGCCGGAAACGGGACAAACTTCAAAAAGTACGTGACAACTGGGCACGATCGTACGAAGTTTCGTTCAGGGACTACGTCAAGTTCATGTCTGATGCATTCTCACTCCCGAGCAACTCAGACGACCTCGAACAATCACGAAACAGTGATTACGACATGTTTGATGACGAAGACGAAGAAGAAGACAACCGAGAACTCAACCGCTCTTCACCAGATGACAATGACCTCAGCAAATGGTCACACAAACAATGGTACAACTTCTTCGCCAGAAGCATGGTCCCAAACCACCCTCTGATGAGCAACGCCACTGCAAGCGTACAGACTCTCTCAAGAGCCATCAGAGCACAAACACGCCACCCAGCAGCAGAGCGATTCATAAACTGGATCGCAGCTGAAGACTTCGGCATTCACGGAAGGTTCAACCACGTCTTCATTCCGAACTACGTGTACCTCCCAAAGGATATCCTCACAGCCATTGGAAAAATCACACTGAATGTCACAGACGTGCATTACCACCTGATATGGCAAAAGCTCTACAGAGCCAGACAAGAAGCTGCCGCAGCTTACCAACTCCAACACAAGGAGCTCAAACCATCTGAATGGATTGACGCATCCCCCTGGGTGAACATCCTCGAAGATGTACAAGTTGCAAAACCTTGTTTCACGGAACACCTCGATGTCCTACAAAACAAGTCCGCAATCCAGAAGACACCCTTCGCCACACTGCATGGCACGGCAAGATCAGTCATCTATGACAGATTCTTTCGCCCGTTGGAGAGGCTCATAGCCATCGACATGCCGCTACACGAGACACTCATCAAAGCCCTCTCGAGCGACATCGAAACAGACAACTTAGCAAAAATCTTTACTAAGTTGGCCGGGCTACCTGGTCTACCAGACCACGTACGAGCTGCGTACATCATGGAAAACATGTCCACAGTCAGGCATCTCCATTCGTCAGCCTTCACACCGCTGAGAGCGACGCAAACTCCGCCTCACCGGATGGCCCCGCGAACCAAAGTGATCGCAGGCGACAAACAATTCTCATTGGACGGCAACGATCATCTCGAAACCTCCGAACGATCACTGGATCCAAACGAATCCCAGCCCAAAACGTTCGAAAGCCGATACTTCGTCGCCCAACGAAACCTGCGAGAAAACTTCTCAGCTATCAACAACATTCAAAAACGAGTGGAACAGTTGAAACTCGCAGCACGCACCAGCGTATCCTCCGATGACTTCACCAAAATGAACATCGAACGGATGAAACTACTCGACCAGATCGGTTTCATCAACATTGGAAACATCCGATTGATGAAAGATTTGCACCAGCTGACAGAGCAACAACTCAACAATTCCAAGAGATACGAAATGAGATCCGACTCAATGCACGAGATAATCACATTCCAAAGCTTGCGACACAAAGAGATTGAAACGCTCTTAACCCAACTGGACGACTGGTACGAAGAACGCAAAACACACAGACTTCGAATGAAAGCACTCAAAAAGCAAGTGGATGCATTTCAAATCACGAAATCGTTCATTCCCAGCTTCGACGAGTCCCTCAGACACTTGGAACTCATCCAAGCCCAACTCGACTTGGACAAGAAGATCGAACAATTGTCAAGGTTCATCGAAATCGCTGTCACTGTCTGCGAACAAAAATCCGACGAAATGGATGCTAAGAGCAAGACAAAATTGGAAAAATCCAAGAAACAAGAGATGCGATACATTCAACAAGAAAAAGCAGCCTCTCAATCGTCAAGCCCCACACCATCAACGTCAACTGGGAAAACACGGTTAACGGACAAGTTCAAAAGGAAGCAACCTTCCTCATCTCCTGACAAAGTTCAAGCACTATTCAGGGCATCAAAATGCACCAAGATGGACAACTCCCCACCAAAGCCACCTCCTCGCACTGCAACGAGTCGAGAAGCTAACGTGTTCTCCTGGAAAACCTCACCAGTCCGACCACATGACAAATCCATGCGGCCCGACACACCGGTTGACAAACCACACACATCGGTAAACTATGGCAACACGAAACGGTTCGTAAGCCAAGTAAGCCACAAGGTACAAAAATACCTTCCGATGCTCGGACGCACCGGCGATCGACAACCTCCAAAAGAGGATCTGACTCAATCGGAATTCAAAGAAATTCAACGAGATTGGACTTCATCCGAATCAGAATCAGACAAAGGTCACGACGTAGCGGATGATTACCCCCTACTCAGACCCCAGCCGAGTCGCTACTCACGTAGACCCAGCATCGAATCACGTCCTGCAATGACGTTAAACTTAGCCGATCACTCAAGTGGAGGTCAGGCAACCCCCACACATGAGTCAATCACGACGCTACCTACACAAGGAACGTCGAACCGGAACTTCACCGTTGCTCCATCGAACATGAAAAGAAGCCCTCGTTCAGACAACCTACAGGCTCTACAAGGAAACGAATCACAATTCAAACCCATTGCACCGCCCAGAAGAACAAGTCTCACCAGGGCATCAACCAGTTCGACACATGCAAGTACTGAGCCAACCCCACACTGGCGAGAACAACTCCAACCAGTTGTGCAGTTCAGAACTCACTACAAATTCGGAAGTCACCAACCACCAGTTGAAATCAACTTCGAACAAGGAGGAACCGTTCAGCCTACACACACCACGAAAACCGATGGCCGGGCTGAATACAACTACCTTCCGACACAACGAAGTCGACTGCGCCAAGGGACATCTGAAACGCATGAGCAATCCGAACCGGACGGAAAACCTACAAGATCAGGCACTGCAACCAGATCTGAGGTTAAAGACCGGAAAGTCTACTTGAAAACCGACAACGCTTACGATTGCATCCCACGCAACAACGGCATTCGTCGTCCGACCTCAAGTATATCCGGAGATTCCGACTCAAATGATGATCGTATGCCACCCCTCAGGCGCCAAAACGCCATTCGGAGACGTCGCTCGCCAACTCCTGCTAGACCAAAATCTCAGCCAGGAATCCTGACGACACAACAAGAACGACTCATCGCACTGGCTCACGGAGAAGCAAAGTTGGAACCCAACATGAGACCAACTTCTGCAGGAGGTAACAAGTACAAACTGCCAGTCCAGCCCCAAAGGCCGCGACCAGAATACATCGAAACCCCCAACACTCCGAGACCAGTCCTTCAAGTCCCTCTACCTCCGAAGAAAAGGTTTCCGAGAGAAATGTCTCCAAACACTCAAAGAGTAAAACCGGCCTGTGCCAGAAGACTCTTTCCCCCAGAAGAGAAAGAGAGAGACAAGGAAGAAGAAGTCCCATACTGGAACAAACTTCCAAACCAGCCGCAAAAGGATCTGGGACAATACGTTCCATGGAGAGGACGCAATCCCGATTTCGCGCCAGAATGGGCCAAAGGCAGATACTGTTCGGACGACCTCGCGATTCTACCAAACCAAGATGAGAAGGCTCTCATGACGTCACACAATGACTACAAAAGCTTCCCAGTCACTGGAATCAACAAGGAATCCGCAATCACGCTTCTGACCGTCCTCCAGACAAGCGCACCAACTCAGATCCAAATCTCCGAATTCGATCTTGATGAAGAATCATACTACTATTTGACTCTTCCCATCAATCGATTCAAACAGCTAATTGAGCAGCTGAAAGAGCTCAACAGGACGTACACCGAACCACAAATCAACAGTGTCGATCTCGCAGTCAATACAGAAAAGTCTATCCTTGACGAAACGCTGATCTGGAGAAACAGCAGCAACAAAGTTGAAGACCACCTGGACATTGCGATTTACGACAAGGCTACCACTGCCGGTGTTGAGCGTACTGTCTCCCTAGACTACCATCTGGGTGACGACAGCAGGAAGTCGATCACGTTTCCCTGGCTCCACTTGTCAAGATTTGTCTACTTCGGTCACGCACTCCTAGAACAAGTCGAATCTCAGACTTGCTCGACCATTAACTAAATTCCTTAGTTAATGAACGCCGTTTTAGAATAAGTTCTCACAACTGAATCTGCAAACGTGATGCGAGTAACCACTGAAGTACTTGCAACTCGAAAAACAGAGAGGTACTGCGAAGAAGGCTCTACTTCAGCAACCAAAGCTGATAGATCCAACAAAAGACCTACCTTAGCAACAAACGGCTAATAGGTCTGACAACACCTGACGTACTCAACAATACTGATGCGTCCACAGGCCAGCCTCAAAAGAAGTGAGACATCTAAAAGAAAAATCCAGTCGAGGTTTTCGGTTTTTACGACATCGTCACAAACACAAGGTGTTGCTTCAGGAACTCAACAGCTGACGCACTCACCCAAACGGAACCCTGCGCCATCAGTGAACCCAGGAACCGAACAATTGTGACAAACAAACTGTGATATCAGTGCCAATGGCAGATCGCTAGAAACAAAACGTTGCCCAGCAAAGAAATCCACCTCAGAAACCTAAAAGCTGATGGATCTCAACAAAAGCTGTAAGTAATCAAACAACGATCTGACACCACCAACCACTGACACGCGTCAAATGGTTCGAGCCACTGCAAGCTCACCATTTGACAAACCTCATCTCAGAACACTCAGCATTGGAAGAGATCCACTTCAGAAAAATCTGAAGGACCTCAACAAAGGGCACTCCTTCCCGACAACTCGGACGAGACCCAACAATCAATGAGTCTGATGAAAACACCAGGACGCTGATCCACCAACAAAAAGTTGACAGCATCCAAAGATCGTACCCCTAACTGTTGCACCGATGCTGCTTCAACACAAACGGTTGACAGTATCCAATATGCTACTTCAGAAACGTGATCCACCTCGAAACTCTAATGGATCTCAACCACTGAATGCATCAGTCAAAGCCTGACAACAGCATCATAGCGGATCGATCTGGTGTACCTCCAACAAACAAAATACTGCTCAGCACCGAGATCCACTTCAAAAACAAATTGGAGGGAACTCACAGAAACAGCTGCCAGCACCCATCAATCACCTGAAGGAAGAACCTTCAGCACCGCAAAGTTTAAGCATTTTTGATAGCACACAAACAGAGCACAAAATGCACAACTGGCGACGGCCCGTTGTAGAGATTGTCATCTGCATGTAAAATACAAATCATTCTTCAGAAGGGATGAACAATCTCTCACACAGGAAAGACTTCTGAGGAATGTTAGAACGCCATGCCATTAATGTGCGTATCGTTGAAGATGATGACCACCTAACAGAAAATCTGGAGACGATCCAGCAATCTGAAGTGAATCGCTTCCCTTTGCCTCGTATAGACAATGTGGGCAAAACCCAGAAGTAATTGATCGATTTAACCATCGACGATACCACAAACAAGTTCTAAATGAAAACAACCGTCAGCATCGACTGCGTTCAGTGAAGAAACCCACCTCAGAAAACGTCTGATGGACCTCAACAGTGACCCGTCTCCAACTCTGAAGAACAAGAGATTCACCTCGGAAGAAAATCTGATGGATCTCGACCGATCCCACCGAAGACAGGTCTGTGAAAGTTCGAGTCACTGCAAACTCACTAAACGACCTACGGCAAATCACACAGAACTTAGTTTGTAGAGGATTGGTCTCCTCCGGAAACCACGATGTTGTCTCAACAACACAAGGTTGACAGCACCCAAATCGCCGCCTCAACCAAAGAGATCCACCTCAGGAATCGGTAAAACTGATGGATCTTAACAAAAGTTGACACATTAAGTTTCCAAAGAACCGGTATCAATTCAATAGGTGATTCCACTGTCTCAATCCGACCGACAAGAGACCCGAGAGCCACAGTATAAACGTCTGCAGCCAACGCCGGACGGGAACAAGCCTACAGAGAAAGAGACCAAGAAACCATCTCATGGAAGGACAACCAATACTCATAAGTGCCCGGTCATAGCGCATTGACACAGGCTTCGCACCAGCTAATACAAAGATCACTAGAGATACAGCAATTGTACCACATTAATGAAGAGGATTGGTCGCCTTCGTAATAACAGGCCGGAATGTAAGTGAAGACCTCGAACTAGAGTCTAAAAACAAGTCACCCCCCCAAAAACCAACCTGGATTAATGACAGGCAAGCTCGTCTTGGATCATTAAAAGATGACGTAATTCGTTGTAAAACCTCATCGGTTCATCCATAGCGGACGGTTAACGTAGTCGTGACTTCGAAACAAGTTCTATCAGTCCGCCTGAGTAGAAGTCAGTGTCATGTTTTACATCACAGTTCAAGACATCAAAAAGAAAAACGATGAATCGTGCCTTTAGTACTTCCGGCATTATCTCAAAAGTACCTTGATGAATCTGAATACCTTACCCGAGGTCGATGACATGTTCGTAACTAGTAGTTCTCAGCGAACGGGAGAAAGAAGGGATCCTTCATAGCTAGGCCTTAACGAGATAGAACCTAGTGGATCCTTTGCCACCCCGTTCGGACTCCGGTTATGCGTCCCGCACTGCACGGAAGAGTCTTAGCTGTGTCCTAGCCGGCCACTGTTGTTAGTAGGTTCCGAAGACGCACGGCACACGCAAAAGACATACGCATGATACGTAAGACTTAACCGTTCACATAAGTCTAAAGAGCATCCTGAATGAACGTCGAAAAGATAAGAGGAAAAGGTGTACTTGGTGAAAACACACCTCTATTCGTTGAGCACATATGCTAAGGACCAGTCTTGACATGCCGAAAGCGCAAATTCGACAAATTCTTCGGAATTACGGGTCAAACACGAAAACTACTGAGAGGGTGAGACCTCAACAAGTGTCGTGCCCGACCTAAATTTTGTCAATCTCACATTGAGCAATCGATGTGAACGATCGAAAGAGTGATACACAAAAAAACGATCGGTCTGGACCCCTAAAGAGATTGAAACGGGAGCTGTGCGGCAGTCCTGAAAAAACTGCCCCTGCCGAACCAATGTCCGGGGATTGTTGTTGTTGTTAAATCAACTATAAAATCAACCGAAGGATCAACATTGGGCTCTCGACCCTAGAAGGCAAAGCCAATACGTTTTCCTCCGAAGCCAGGTCATCCTGTCGACAATGATGGGAGAGGAAAGCCGCGACGAAACATATGGAGTTTTTGCGAACTACAATCAGTTTCTGTATCCGCTTTGGAAAACGTAGGCCAAGCTGACTTTGAGTATATCGCTATGTGGTCATATAAGACAATGAACAACTCGGAGATATTCTTAATTAAATAGTTCATCATGGAAGCCATGACCCAGGAGTTCATGCTTCACAGACGCCCTCATGCTGAAATCTGATCAGCAAGAGAAGGTTCCGACGACGACACCAGCAAGATCCACCGCAGAAACAAACCTCCGACGGATCCCAAACAATGTCAACAAAGAACAACAGATCCACCTCAGAAATCTGATGGATCTCAACAAACAATGGTCAATCTCAGATACCACAAAACTGAGAGAAAAACCAAACCATAAATCACTACCGAGCTACACCTCAAAAAAATCTGACAAAGCTCAACCTCACCACATGTCCATTTGGGTCCACATCAGAGACACCAGACGCTGCCTCAGCAACAAACGGCTGACAGCATCTAACACACATCTGAAGACCATCAAGACATGAACCAAACACAGGTGTTCTTCCCTGGATCCGATTACACATCCTATCAGGAATAGGAGGTTACGCCAAATCCTCACTGCAAGGATTCTCCGTAGACAAAAGTCACGTCGCAGAAATGGCAAACCATAATAAAGTGATAATCGCATCAATCGAAACAGGAGTTGATATAAGATTGGCTTCAACTTCTACAACAAATCCTCACTGCAAAGGACAAATTATCCTTCGGCCAGACACAATGATTCTGCGAAAGTTAAGCACGCATGCACCACAAGTAGTTCACGAAGAAATCAGATGCTGCCTCAGTAACAAACGGCTGACAGCATCCCACACAAAATTCCTCCAAAACTGAACCACGCACCGTGATGAGTGACAATTAACTAACCCAGACTCACAGTCGGATACACAAGAGGCCATCCAATCTGAACGAGCCAAGGGCACGCCCTTGATTCAACCCAGTTAACCTGATCCATATTGGAGCCCCATTGAGATACGGTTGATAAAGAATCCCTACTCAATTGCGGAACCCAGTCCTTGTATGATCACGATCAGCTTGACAAACGTGCTAGATCCGATCCATGTCCACACTCTCCCATAACAGAGGTCAAGAGAGAACGCATGATCCCGATCAAAACACACCGCAAACCTTGTGCCCACAACGGAACCGAGAAGCCCTAGTGAACACAAGACAACTTGCACAAAATCCTCACTCGGTTCGAACTTTGGCCGGGCTGAAAACAAAGATCATCACAGATTCTTGTCCTTCGACAATCGAGTCATGACCCACTGCAGGTCAACCCAGACATCACTCTGAAGTCTGAATCAAACACGCATAGGCATCAAGATCCGTTTTAAAGTCTTGACTTGCACTAGCTTCTGATGCCCTGCCTTGAACAAAGCCAAGAGATCCACCTCAGAAACCAAAAACATCTGATGGATCTCAACTGCTCAACGTATTGAAGAAACGAAGAGAACCTACGAAGATCTACAAGTTCAAATCCACAGGAAAATTACCAAAACACCACAGCATCGTCATTGTTCTGTAAGACAGCCAATGATCAAGTAATTTCCAAATCGGATGCTGCTTCAGTAACAAACGGCTGACAGCATCCTACAAAACTTTTCAAGTTCTACTTTGATCCTACAGCATCCCACACCCTTTTCAGAAATCCTTAAAGATGATTTCAAATTAAACTTTAACCAAGCAAATTACAAATGACCACTTTGGACATTTTTCAAAATTTCACTTGAAAAATATGTCGAGACTATTCCACATATTTTGCCATATGGATTAAAACCACGGAAAACCTTGGCCCACTCCATAACTCTTTCATTGAATTACATTTTCCATGATTGTGTTTCGACCGACACCGCTCTACTAGACGTCATGTACGTTGAAATTGAGGACCGTAGCAGCGACCGAAACAAACACAAACATACACGACACAACTACACAAGTAGACAAGTCGTTTCCCCACAAATTTAATAGAAGCAACATGTAAAACATCTGATCAAAGGCACCAAAACCAAGTTCACAATCGTCTATGTCCTGCTTGATCTCGCATGAAACTAATACGAAATTTGTACATGTGTAAACTGCAATCCCCCAGCAAATTAAAATTTAAATTTTATGACCATCCGAACACGCTAAAGTATGCAAGCCCGTTCAACGTAAAACGCAAAATTAAAATTTGAACCATTTGATTACGATCGAAAGAACAAACTCGACGTTCGTACAAATGATGTAATTTACAACTGATTTGATCACGATCGAAAGAACAAACTCGACGCTCGTGCAAACCAGGCGAAATCATGGCACTTTCAAACCATGACTTAATGTCCTGTCCAACGACAGAAAGAAAATTTTTATTCAACTTTGATGAGACAAAACTGAAAACAATCAAAACCACAAAATTTTTGTCATTAAGACCGCTCGTACCTTACGACAAATAACAAAAACATTGCAAAATTTACTAAACTTTAAAACCCCATTTAAAGACCAAAAATATGTAAGCACACTGTCACACTGTATGATGTAATTCCAATGTGTAAAACCATGTGATTTATTCAATTATGCAAACCATGCGACCATGTGTTCACCATTTAATTAATCAACATGTAACGATTTCTAGCAGCAATCACCACTTCGCGAATCTGCACTCAGATTCCTTAAACTCAGCAAGCTAAGTTCCTTAGGTTTACCATTTGGTCAAAAGGAACACAGAACAAAGCCTCAAGCTTTAGTTCAACCATAGCACCATTCAAAGATCCACTTTGAGATCAGCAAAAGCAGTATACTTTATAGTAACCACTTGGAACTATAAAGTCAAGAGTAACAACAAACGGTTACAAAAATGAAACTCCACTCCACTCCATTCCAACCTCCTGTAATCATTTGTCCAATAACTCTCCCATTCTGCAAAAGCAAAAGTCAAAAGACACACACAAACTGTAGCTACTTTAGCTAACAGCACTTTAAGCTATAACTTCTATAGTTTATCGACACCCTCCAAACTTTCAATCTCCGATTCAACAAACATTTTTCCGCAAAACTAAAAGCAACATTACATTTTACTTATTTAAGCTCCAAATCCCTTATCCAAAATTTTTCAAAATTGAAAACAACTTACAGCGCAACCAGCTCAATATCATTAACATCTTCTGAAAGTTTGAAAGCAACAGCAATCCAACTTAAAGTCCGATGCCAAATTCCACTTGAAATCTGATCCCACTCATGATTCACAAGCTTGGAAACAATGATATTTAGCATTTCATTAGCCACTTTGGCCACACTTTTCAAAATTACTGGACAGATACACCCTTCCAACCTTCGGCAGCAGACAAACCTAGCCTCATGTACTCCTCAGTGTGTAAAGCATGATGTAAAGTTTGAACGCTATCGAGCCGGGCTAGATCCGGTCTGATTCGTACGATATTAGAGTGACGTCATAGACGTACAGTTACTATCATACTGATCATCCATTCTATGAAGTTATAGGACGGCAACGTTGTATAGCGTCATAGAGTTTCATTTTACACACCAACCAACACACACGTGCATTTAAGCGCTCCGCGCTTATACTTCCCATTTTCGGGACTTAGAGCCTTTCGCTCGAATCGTTATCTGTTCTATAACGAAGTGTTTATTCACACACAGTTCAAAAGTGATATTTACCAAGTTTCAATAAACGTTGATAAAAACACAAGTGCCCGTGTCCTTTTACTTCAAGTTATTAACATAACTTGACCTCACTATAGGTTTCGATACCTATTAGCATCGAATGCGTCACACACGACGTAGTCGTTGTTGAGTCGACATATAGCCGACTTACAGCGCAACCATGGCGACCACTCTACGAATCTGCCGATCCATGTGACGGAGCCGGAGCCCAACCTCAAGGTCGACAAGAAGAAGATCTACTTTGAGGAATAAGTAAGTCCATTTAAAAATGTTGCCAAAAGCGGAAATGTTGAAGTCCTTGAAACCACTGAAGTTTCGGACCCATTCCCCCTGTGAGTACCTTGAAACCACTGCAGTTTCGGACTCACAACACGGAGAAGTGCTCAAAGTTCTTGAGGCCACTGCAGCCTCGAACAAGCACTAACACTTAAACGAAAGTTTAAATCAACCGCATTAAAGTAAAAGTGTCCAGAAGGAATCAAGTAACGAAGTCCATTCGGGATAAAGTTCAGAAATAAATTTTTCTATGTATTCTGGATTAGTAGTTTCTTTCAATGAACAAATCTGAAACATTCTTGAAATGTCGGAGTTTTCCATTTCAATGACAGACAACTTTGAAAGACTCTTATCAAAATGTCGGAGTTTTCCATTTTGATCACATATCTCAGTCAAAATGACGATATGACTAATCTAATTACAGCTGTAAACCCTAAGACAATTACTTGCACTTTACTGTTAATGACAAACTGCATTTGATATTAAATGACCTTCCTAAAGAAGAATTTGATATCAATGTCAGAACGGTCTGAATCCTCCAAAGACCTATTGCAAATAAACATGATGAGAGACACTAGCAAAAAGTGTTATTACAATAAAATCTTTTTAACTTTGCTTCGAAACTGCATCTTAAAAAGAGAAACAAAGTACAACGATATTTGCTAACGAGGACTTTGCAAACCCCTTTCTAGCCTGAGCGGAGACAGCACTTCAGGATAGAACTTCGTTAAAAGTTGTATAATAGAATTTTAGAAATAATCGACATGATCCCGGAAAAAGTTTACGGTTAAGCGAAAGTATAAAATTCTTGTATACTCAACAGACTTTGAAACAAAAAGCTCGAGTTTCCTCGCTTTAAAGCTCTTGAGTGGCTAAGTAACAAGCCCTGAATGAGTTTGATTCGACAAACAATAATTTCAGACTGATTAGACATCGAGATTTCGTTACCTCAGGTCAAGAAATACAATTTCTACTTGTAATAATTTGCACCTATTACAGAGCCTGTGAAGGAAATTCTAATCAGGAAGTTTTCTTTAAGAAAGGAAATCTTAAAGGTTCTTTTCCAAAAACCCTATACTAACACTGCTTCATCAATGCACTGTTTAAGCTTAATTATTCAGAGGAATAATTAAGAAAGAGATTTGTTTTATCGACAACAGTTTCCTCTATAAGAACAAAAGTCGATTATATCAGTTTAAGCTAATTTTCTGAAAAAATTGCTAAAAGTCTGTAAAACGAAAACGTAAGACTTTTAATCGAGCAGAGAGAGAGAGAGAGAGAAACGAAAAATAAAGATTTTTCCTCCCCCCTGCTATGGAGCGTATGTGAAGATCTGATATTTGCGTAAGTCAACCACTGCAAGTTGCAGCCTAAAATATCTAACTTCCCCCCTCCGTGGGTCTAGTGAAGGGACTTTTAATAGATTGTACAATTGAGCCACTGCTGCTCTTGCTACAAAAGAATGTTTCTACTTCACCCCCACACAGGCATTTCTACAAAGTCATAAAAGTATCACTGCGATCACTGACTGGAATTTCTTTCAAAAAAAAAAATTCCCCCCTTCTGCCTGCTGAACGAACGCAACAACGCAAGTGTGCCACACTAACCGAGAAATCGAACCAGCTGTGACACACTGAGCCCCAATTTCTCATCAAAACGTGTCGAAAAAGATTTTGATGACTAAATTTGGTGGTTAGCCAAGACAGGAGAGTAATAAAACTGCACCCCTGTGCGCTAACTGGTCTAAAACGTCTCATGTTAATTCCGATCTCGTTACCGGCAATAAAACATGATTGTTGAAGACAAATGCAAATTTGTTTTGTCAAAGTACCGATACTCAAAAACGGTACACCTGCGAACTAATTGCGCTTTTCAGCGCGAGACTAACAGGCAAACAAAACAGCATTGTTGATTTTTGTCAGTCAAACGTAATAAAATGTACATTTGGCATGGAAACAGGAGAAGAAGTATATCAAAGACTCACCCCTGTTGGTCCTGTGCGTAATATAACGTATAGGCTTGCAGAACAGCAACGAAGTAATGATGACGCAATTTCACGTAAATAGTTTTATTGCTCAAATGTCTAAAAAGATCTCATACTTCACCCCTCCATGGGGATTGGTCTATTCAGCAAACTGCAACCAAACGCACGTGACAAAAAAGCAACCCAGCAATATGTCAAAATTGACATGCAACATGTTGTCAAAATTATTCAGGTAATTTCACAACATCAAAAGACAAGAAATCTATTAATTCCCAAATAAATTGAATTAAAATTCAAAATAATTGAGAATTAGCATTATGATGTACAACATACCTTGATATCAAATCAATTCCCCAGGAAATGACTTAAACAAGTATGTCATCAAAAGTTCCTTTTGATAAACTGCATTAAAAAGGTCACACTTTGAAAATTTCAAGCAATTGATATTCAAACAAATGACTTACTCTGAAAACGATTAACGGTTAACAGAGGGCAGTAATAAAATGTCAAATTAAAACTGTTTACAAAGAAAGAATAATAATGCCAACTCACATTCAAACGATAGTGAATAATTAATAATCTTTCAACAAGAGACAGTATTAGAAATCTGATAAAATAACGCAATAGACCAAAGTCTACAGCGGCGAGGAAATCTTCGACATCAGAACATTCTATAATAAATTGACATATCAAAAGAAACATAAAATATAAACTAGAGTTTCCTCGTTTATATTGTGCACAAACGATTTCACAGGTCAAATATTTAAAACGTAAATTCTATGGAATTTTTTGGCAAAAATATAATTTCATAGAGAGCATATCACTGAAAGCTCCGTTTTAAAAATAAACCCAAAAAATATTTCGGAAAATATTACACTTATGACCACTGCAGTCGTTATTAATAATTTTCAATTGAAATATTAAGAGAATTCAAACTAGATGAGCATGATTGTCTGATTAAAACATGAAAAGACCTTGTCACACGTTAAATAATCAGATTATATAAAATGCCTACTTTGAATATTCTTATTTTAATTTCTGATATGAAGATGGGCTCGAGTTTCCTCGCTTTCCTTCAAATAAACA
>Ga0208854_1000207_pt1 | contig 14298 bp, 16 predicted proteins | sample LakMenEpi30Nov11_FD_150748 | JGI IMG/M metagenome (GOLD analysis project Ga0208854, IMG submission 150748) | Freshwater microbial communities from Lake Mendota, WI - 30NOV2011 deep hole epilimnion (SPAdes) | ecosystem: Environmental > Aquatic > Freshwater > Lake > Epilimnion/Euphotic zone ...
TTGGGGGAACCGTTCTCTATTTATGGGTTTCAAAGTCCCCCAGCATTGGGGGATTTTGGGGGCGAAAATCTCAATCCATGACCGTGCCAAGTATATCATCTAGCCAGTGGTATTTTGGCCGGCCATTACTTAACAAGTACAATGGAAGCTATTTTAGAACGACAAGCCTAAAATTATCTCACGATTCCAACTTTGCTTTTTTTGTTGCTCTCTTTTGAACTCAGGCCTCTTCAATTATGCCACCAGAGTCTAGACATCGCCGTTTACTTGCCAATCGTTATCAACTAATTGATCTTGTTGGTAGTGGTGCTATGGGTCAGGTTTATCGGGCCGAGGATAAACTATTAGGGGGCGTAACCGTTGCAGTCAAATTTCTTTCCCAAGCCCTGCTCAACCATCGCATGAAGGAACGTTTTGAGCGGGAAGCCACTATTTCAGCTCTGTTAGGTGAAAGAAGTATCCACATTGTTCGTGTACGGGATTATGGTCTGGATGAAAAGGAAATTCCCTTTTATGTCATGGAGTTTTTACAGGGGGACAGTATTGGCGACATTATCAAATATCGTCCCCTACCCGTAGAGCGTTTTTTAAAAATTTGTCGTCAGATTTGCTTTGGATTGGAATGCGCCCATAAGGGAATTTTATTTCAGGGAGAAATCTGTCCGATTGTGCATCGGGATATCAAACCCAGTAACATTCTGTTGGTACAGGATGCCGCTTTGGGAGAACTGGTTAAAATTTTGGATTTTGGTATCGCCAAACTGGTACAAGCCGAAGAGTCTCAAACCCAAGCTTTTATGGGAACTTTAGCCTACTGTTCCCCCGAACAAATGGAAGGGAAGGAACTAGATAATCGTTCTGATATCTACAGTTTGGGCATTATGATGTACGAGATGCTCACTGGAGAAATGCCTCTTTTTCCCACCAGTTCTTCCTTTGGTAGTTGGTATGAGGTGCATCATCATACGAAACCTCAATCTATTCATCCTAGTCATCGCGTACCACCTAGCTTGGAAGCCTTGATTATGGGCTGTTTGGCTAAGTCACCGAAAGATCGTCCTCAAACGGTTGATGATGTACTAAGAGCTTTGGAAGCGATCGAGGCTTCTCTGGTAACACCCGCCATTCCCCCTGGTAGGATTAGCTTTGATGATCCCGCCGATTCCCAGCCGACAATTATTGCCCCATCTCAACCGTCTGCCCAAAAGAAACTACTCCCCATTCAAGAACTCTGTAAACAAATGGGCTGGCCAACTGATAAGCCCCATCAAAAAATCGTTTTTCCCCATGTTTTAAGGGCGGCAGAAGGCACATTTGCTAGCCTTTGGGTGATGTTGGATCAAGAAGATATTTTGACCCGAATGACAAGTATTCGCTATAACCAATTTCTGATGGTGACAAATCCTCATCCGATGATTCTCTGGATTACGGTGTTATACCACAAAGAATATGGCCCCCGTTGGCTTCCCTGCTATCTAAATTTAAAAACTTCATCTGGTCAGCGTTTTGCCAATCTTTTGGGCCAATCAGGAAATTATTGGTTGCTCTTTTTTTCCTTTGAAAATCCCCAACGTTGTCAGGAAGTTTTACCGGCAACGATCGCCCCTAACCAGTGCAAGCTGTTAACGGAATGGGCAATGACGAGCCAAACCATTGAAGGTGGTAAACCCCAAATTACGAAACGATTACTGAAACAGGAATTTGAAAAGCTTAAACCTAAAATTATTGCCAAACTTTCAACGGTCAATCCTTCCTTTAATAAAGAAGTTTCAGGACTATAGTCGTCTAGAGAGCTTGCTTTGTCGCGATCGCCAACAGTCTCAGTTCTATTTCAAAAGGCTCTCAGTACTTTAGAGCAAAATAGTGCTACTCTGCCATCTGAAAACAATGATTCAAACAGCCCCCCATCCTCTCCTCGCAAAAATACTACCAGTGATGGGGATAGTAGTAATTTAGATACAGTGATTAGCCAGGCAGTTCCTGAGCCAAGAGAAATAGGGGGAATGAGCGCCGCCGCTTTGATGTTGGGTGGTTTTATCTGGAAATATCGCTCGATAAGGGCCAAGCATCACCGTCCTAAGAATATAGAATTGGTTGGTTGAGATTGTTCTACTCATCTTATTAGACCATAAGTTGGTATTTTTCCTGCGCTAAACGATAAAGGGGATGCCAGACTAAACGATTGGTTAAAACCACCAAAAAAGACATTACCGCCGTTGCAGCTAATAACACCGGATAGTTCGCACTAGCAGTTGATTGGGAAATCGTTTCTCCTAGGCCGGAAGTGGTTAATAGTTTTCCCTTAAATTCTACATATTCACTGACAATACTGGCATTCCAAGCACCACCCACTGCCGTAATCACGCCGGTCATTAAATAGGGAAAAATTCCGGGTAAAATCAAATTTTGCCAACGTTGAATGAGAGATAATTTATAAACCTTGGCTGCCTCAAAGAGTTCTGACGGAATTGCTTGAGCACCGGCAATCACATTAAAGAGAATATACCACATTGTTCCTAACATCATTAAGGCGACAGAACCGATCTGTAGGCCACCGCCAAAATTGATCAGAGCCAGTAATAAAACCGGAAATAAGGCCGTCGCTGGAACCGAAGCCGCAATTTGTACCAATGGCTGTAAGAATTGCGCAATGCGAGGATTACGCCCGATCGCCACCCCAACCGGAACTGTCCAGAGAAGAGAGAGAATTAAGGCGGTGATGACCCTAAGAGCCTTTAAGATCGCGCCTTTAATAATGATTTTCCACTCAGCAAAATCCACCATTTTTAATAGTAACGTTCCTTCCCAAATTCCCCAGAGGATGATAATAGTACAGCCGCTTAAAAATAGCCAATTTAACCAACGGGTAATCGTGAAGGTTCCTGATACTTGCTGAGGCAAACTAACGGGATAGAATTTGACAGCGATCGCCTGATCAACAACGGACTGAATTTCTTGTACCTGTTGGCCAATGGCTCTGAGGGTGGGTGAAGCCTGTAAAAAATCTAAAATGAGAGATTGGGGAGCCTCTTGGGTATTTTGGGTTTGATATTTAAACTTCTCTGCCCAGGCAATGAGGGGTTGCCAGATAAAAAAGTCAATAGCAATAATAATGGAGATCAAGACTCCTAAACTAGCAAAAATAGATCGCCAATTGCCGTGACTCGCTGCGGTGGAAAGATAGGAACCAAGACCTGGTAATTTGAAATTTTCTCCCCCTAAATTAAAGGATTCAATTGCCATCAAAAAAAACCAACCTCCCGCCATCGACATCACACTATTCCAGACTAAGCCAATCGCCCCTGCGGGTAATTCTAATGTCCAAAAACGTTGCCAAGCATTCAGCCTAAATACTTTTGCTGCTTCTTTTAATTCGGTTGGAATACTGCACAGAGATTGATAAAAGCTAAAAACCATATTCCAGGTCATGCCGGTAAAAATTAATAGGATAGCAGCAATTTCAATGCCGATTCTTTGACCGGGAAAAAGAGAAATGAGGGCTAAAACCACACCAGGTAAAAAAGAAAGGACGGGAATTGATTGTAAAATATCGAGTAAAGGAATCAAAACACTAGCGGCAAAGCGAAAACGGTAGGCTGTATAGGCATAAATCAGGGTAAATGTTAAGGAAATAAAATAGGCGATCGCCATTCTGAGTAGGGTTTGCAGCGTATAGCCAGGCAAAGCGGAAAGCCGAGTGCTAATAACCACATGGGGATCATAACTCGTATTAAATTGGGTAGCCGTTTTTATAATCAGAATCATAACGGCAAAAATGACCATCATCATCAGACCATCTTGCCAATTCCAAAGACGGCGATCGGGGATTTGATTATCGGGCGTAAGGGGACGGGGCATTTTTAGTGAATAGTGAATAATTGATAATTGACAGTGGATAATTGATAATTGACAGTATTGACAGACAGATATTATATAAACAATGCTAAAGAAAGCATACGCTAAAAATAAGCTTAGGCGATCGCTGCTAGTTCGGGGGCTTGTTCTAAATAAATTGCGCCTGCGGGTTCATCATAACCAAACAACTCGGTATAACGTCCCCAATCGATCGCCATTTTTAATTGTTTTTTAGATTCTTCAGGACTAAAGTTAACTTCAAGAATTTCTAGGATTAAATCTTCCGAGATGCGTTGACTCGGATTGGCATCTAATAAGCGTTTAATTTGTTGGACAAGACGGATATTATCTAAAATGGATTGCCGAATTAAATGTTTGCGTTCGTCAATGTCCCCTTCAATAAATTGTTTACCCATTGCCGTTAGATAGATATCCCCTTCTTTGAGGGTTAACAACTTCATCATTTTAGCGGCTTCGATAATGGGAACAATATCATCTAATTCTAACAGTAATTCCTGGGCTAAACGATATAAATCCCCTTGACGATCTTCTAACAGTTCAATAAAACCCGCTACCGCACCAATTCTCACCAGGGGTAAGGATTGGGATTTTTCCACCGTTTTCTGTTTGGCTTGATTGGGGCTAAGAATGGGCTGAATATCTTCTTGGTCGGGATTGGTAATAATGCGATAAACCTGATCCACTAAGGCTTCAAAAGCTGGACTTTTGCGATCGCGATAATGGGCCAATTTAATCGGAAAATCAGCCCTAACTCGACCAGGATTTCTGCCCAAAATGAGAATGCGATCGGCTAACATCACCGCTTCCTCAATCCCATGCGTGACAATCAAAATAGTTTTAGTAGGAATTCGTTTTTCTAACCAGAGATCCAGTAATTCAATCCGTAGGTTTTCAGCCGTAAGTACATCTAAAGCCGAAAAAGGTTCATCCATGCAAAGCAATTCTGGCTCCACCGCTAAAGCCCTAGCAAACCCGACCCGTTGCCGCATTCCTCCCGACAATTCCTTGGGATAAGCGTTCTCAAAGCCATCTAGGCCAATTACGTCAATCATGTGAAGGGCTTTTTTCTGTCGAGTGGCCAGGGGTTCTCCCTTAGCCTTCAGTCCCAATTCCACATTTTCGAGTACCGTCAGCCAGGGATAGAGGGCAAAGTTTTGAAAAATAATCGCCGCCCCTGGATTTAAGCCCACTAAAGGACGTTGATGATACTTAATTTGCCCTGTACTCGGTGGGATCAGACCGGCAATCATGCGCATCAAGGTAGATTTGCCCGAACCCGATGGCCCCAATAGTGCCACAATTTCTCCCGTGGGGATCTCTAAACTAATGGCATCCAAAATTGAGATAGTTTGTCCGTTGGGCTGAAGATAGGACTTGGTAACATTTTCTAGAGCAATAAGCGTTTCTTTCATCGTTGAGACAAACCGCTATTCGCGAAGGGGTTACAATTACCTGTGGTGAAAAGGCAATTTTTTGCTAATCTAAACACGCTTTAGGCTCTCGTCAGATCGAAACAGCATGACAGGACAAGAACTCCATCAACTATTGTTCGCTAAATGGGGCCGTTCCTATGATATCCAGTTGCGTCAAGTTAAAGGCAAAATTTTTGTCCAGATCATGTGGAAATATCTAGAACAGGTTTCCTTTCCGCTTTCTGAACAGGAATATTTTGAACATTTGAATGCGATCGCTTTCTACCTAGAGGCTTGGGGCAGTAGTGAACAAGTGAGAGTTTTCTTGGCCAAGACAAAAGAGCAGCCTCGCTTGGGTAAAGCAGTGAGTATCCCTCTGGATTTGGGACAACGTGCATCGGAGTGGATTTTAAAGGAAATTTAACTTGAATGTAATTTGAGATTTACTTTAATTGTGATTCTATTTTTAGTTCTATTTTGATGGAGAAAAACACAAAGAATGAGTAAAATAAAAATTGTCTTGATTGAAGATGATGATTTAATTTGTTTAGGATTGCGAACTGCCCTAACCCAGGAAGCAGAAATTATCTGGTTAGGAGAGGCCCATAGTGGACAAGAGGGTTTAACCCTATTACAGTCCGTTCAGCCGGACATTGCCATTATCGATCTGGGACTGCCCGACATGGATGGGATCGAGTTGACTAGGCAAATCAAGCGTTTGCCCAATGGCGGTGAGATCAAGATCTTGATCTTAACCCTTAATCACCAAGAAGAGTCCGTATTAGCGGCCTTTAGTGCCGGAGCCGATTCCTATTGTATGAAGGATATTCGTCTAGATTTACTCTTAGAAGCCCTGAAGGCAACCCAGGCGGGCAATGCTTGGCTGGATCCGGCGATCGCTCGTATTGTTCTTTCCCATTGGCGGGAACCCCAATCTCCTCTGGCAACCACACCAGATACTCTCAAGGATAGTCCCCAGCCCTATCCCCTGACGGAAAGGGAGCTAGAAGTCTTACAACTGATTGTTAATGGTTGTAGTAATGCCGAAATTGCCAAGCAATTATTTATTACAGTGGGAACCGTTAAAACCCATGTTCGGAATATTTTAAATAAACTTTGCGCTGATGATCGTACCCAGGCGGCGGTTTATGCTCTTCGTTCGGGACTAATTGGTTAATCTCAGTTTTGGACATGGCTTTTTTTGAATGAATTTTTTGGATAAATCTGGGGGTTAAGTTGTATGCAATCCGTCACTTCTACGCTCTCTTTTACTACTTTGATTGCCGAGCAGCGAGCCTATTTTCAATCGGGTGTAACCTTACCTTTAGCCTTTCGACTGGCTCAATTACGCAAACTAAAAGCACTTATTCTTGAGCATAGAGCCGAGATTGAACTTGCCTTAAAAACCGATCTCAATAAACCCCAACTAGAAGCCTATATTGGTGAAATTCGTCCCGTCCTGCAAGAAATTGATCACGCCCTGAAACACCTCAAGCAATGGCTGAAACCTCAAACCGTTAGCACCGATCTAGCTCTTTTTCCCGCTCAAGCGCAACGCTATGCCGAACCCCTCGGTGTGGTTTTGATTCTAAGTCCCTGGAATTATCCCTTTGCCTTGGTTTTAACCCCTCTCATTGGCGCGATCGCCGCCGGCAACTGTGTAATCATTAAACCGTCGGAAATGAGTGAGGCCACTTCCGCATTGTTAACGTGTTTAATTAATGAAAATTTTTCTTCACAGCACATCCGAGTTATCCCCGGAGCAGTGGAAACGAGTCAGGGCCTATTAGCCCAGAAATTTGACCATATTTTCTTTACTGGCAGTACCCGTGTCGGCAAAATAGTCATGGAAGCGGCTGCTAAACAGCTTATTCCCGTTACCTTAGAATTAGGCGGTAAAAGTCCCTGTATTGTGGAACCAGATATTGATATCCAAGAAACAGCTAAACGGATCATCTGGGGAAAATTCTTAAATGCCGGCCAAACCTGTATTGCCCCCGATTATTTGCTTGTCCATCAAGCCATTCGAGAGCCGCTTCTGGCCGCCCTGACGACTTGTATTCAGGAATTTTATGGTCAAGATCCTGCCCAAAGTCCTGATTATTGTCGTCTAATTAATGCTCAACATTTAGAGCGTTTAAGGCAGTTTTTAGCAGATGGTGACATTCTTTGCGGAGGTGAATGGGATGCCCAAAGCCGTTATTTGGCTCCCACGCTGCTGATCAATGTTGATCCGACGGCTCCCATCATGCAAAGCGAAATTTTTGGGCCGATCCTACCCATTTTTCACTATGACACCCTAGAATCCGCGATCGCTTTCATCAATGAACGTCCCAAACCATTGGCTCTCTACCTCTTTTCCCAGAATCAACAACAACAAGAAAAGGTTTTAACCAGAACGTCTTCCGGTGGCATTTGTTTTAACGATACCTTGCTCCAGTTTTCAGCCCTCAATCTACCCTTTGGGGGAATCGGTTCCAGTGGCATGGGCTCCTATCACGGTAAAGCCAGTTTTGACACCTTTTCTCATCACAAAAGCGTACTAAAACGTGGACTATGGTTAGAATTTAATCTCCGTTTTCCCCCCTATCTCCATAAACTGAAATGGATTCAGCGTTTATTAGGTTAACGACCCACCCTATCTCGTTCTACGGATTGCACTATTTGTTGAGTAAAATTTAGAAAATTCTGAGTGAAGTCCAAGGTGAGCAAAAATAGTATGATGGAAGAATTCGTAAAAATTTTGGAAATTTGGGGATTATTTTCTATCCCATCAAAATCAGTATGAAGTTATATTGAGTGAACGTGAGGATAAGCGAAGGACGGGCAAATTGATGAGAATCCTGGTGTTAGCTTGGGAATTTCCACCTCGAATTGTAGGCGGAATTGCTCGACACGTAGCAGAACTCTATCCCGAAATTGTCAAATTGGGCCATGAAGTCCATTTGTTGACAGTGGAATTTGAGGACGCACCTCGCTATGAATTGGTGGAAGGGATTCATATTTATCGAGTCGTCGTCCCCTCTGGCAATGACTTTTTTCACTGGGTTGCTAATATGAACCTCAGTATGGATCAGCAGAGCCAAAGTCTGATTGCTCAAAAAGGAAAGTTTGATCTCATTCATGCCCATGATTGGCTAGTGGGAGATGCGGGCATTTCCCTAAAACATCACTTCAAAATTCCCTTAATTGTCACTATCCATGCCACTGAGCATGGCCGCTATAACGGACTGTACAACGACACTCAACGCTACATTGCCAGCAAGGAAGGGATCTTAATCTACAACGCTTGGCGAATCATTGTTTGTAGTAATTATATGCGGCATGAGTTGCAACGGGTTTTTGGTACGCCCTGGGACAAAATGAGCATGATTTACAATGGCATTCGTCCCGACAAAAAAAAGCGCGATCCCAATATTGATTATCAGGAATTTCGTCGTCGTTTTGCCCACGATTATGAAAAAATTGTCTATTACGTTGGCCGTATGACCTATGAAAAAGGGGTTTCGGTCTTGTTAACCGCCGCACCTCAAGTCCTTCAGCACCTCAATAATCATGTCAAATTTATTATTATTGGTGGAGGAGATACCGATCGCCTCAAACAGTTGGCTTGGAATTTAGGGATTTGGGAGCAATGCTATTTCACTGGTTTTATGTCGGACGAAGATCTTGATAAGTTTCAAACGGTAGCAGATTGTGCCGTATTTCCCAGCTTGTATGAACCCTTTGGTATTGTGGCCCTGGAAAGTTTTGCGGCCAAAGTGCCGGTGGTTGTTTCTAATACGGGGGGATTAGCAGAAGTCGTTCAACATGGTCAAACCGGGATTGTGACTCAGACCAATAATCCCGATTCCCTGGCCTGGGGAATTGTTGAAGTCTTGAAAAATCCTGATGCAAGCAAGATATTCGTCGAAAATGCTTATCAAGATTTAGACTTGCGCTTTAGTTGGGAAAAATTAGCAAAGGAAACGATCGCCGTTTATCAACAAGTTTCCGAAGAAAGAAGTCACGTTCAGTGGTATTAATTTTTGGAGCTTTTAACCAACCCGCATCTATCGTCTAATCTGCTGGTTAGACTTGAGAACTTTGAGCAATAATTTCCTCCGCCTGATTGGTGCAACAACCGCACTGGGTTCCTAGGCGAGTCTGTTCCGATAACCGAGCGACAGAAGACACTCCCGCCGCGATCGCTTTGCGAACTTCCTTTTCTGTAACAGCATGACATACGCAAATATACATAGTTAATTAGCTCTATCTGGAGAAAGGCAATAATGGAGTGGGCTAAGGGGTAAACGTCAGTCCTTTATTGCAAGTAATTCTCATTATCTCGAAAAATATTCCAGCCGTCAAGTATGATAGACAAAGATTGTAAAAGTTCTAGGGAGACAAGACCGTATGCAAGGTCATCCAGACGTAAAGCGTCAACTCAATGAAGCCCTTAAGGGTCAACTGACCGCTATTAACCAGTATTTTTTACACGCTCGGATGTGTGGCAGTTGGGGACTTGAGCATCTGAATCAGCGCGAGTATAAATACTCAATCAAAGCCATGAAACAAGCCGATTTACTGATTGAAAGGGTTTTATTATTAGAAGGATTGCCCAATTTACAGGATTTAGGTAAGTTGCTGATTGGGGAAGATGTGCCTGAAATTTTAGGAAATGATCTACAAGTTTGTCAGGCCATGCGAGCCGGTCTCGTAACTGGTGTACTTACCTGTGAAACCCATCAGGATTACGTCAGTCGGGATTTACTGGAAAAACTAGTTAAGGAAACGGAAGAACAGATCGATTGGCTAGAGTCTCAACTTTGGTTAATTGAACAGACTGGCTTGGCAAATTTCTTACAATCAATGGTTTAGTGATTTTTGAGGATTTTTTTGATGAAAGGTAGTGATCAAGTTTTACAACAATTATCCATTCTCTTGCGGGGGGAGTTAGCGGCCAGGGATCAATATTTTACCCATTCCCAAATGTATGCCGATTGGGGGTTAACAAAACTCTATGAACGCATTAATCATGAGATGCAGGATGAAGTTCAACACGCTGCGGCCTTGATTGAGCGTATTTTGTTTTTAGAGGGAACGCCGGATTTATCCCAGCAGGATGGCTTAAATATTGGCAAAACAGTGCCGGAAATGTTAAGCAGTGATCTGGCTTTTGAATATCAGGTCATTGGCAATCTGAAAACCGCGATCGCTGTCTGTGAACGAGAACAGGATTACGAGACTCGTAACATTTTGCTGAAAATTTTGGCAGAGACAGAAGAAGATCATTCCTATTGGCTAGAAAAACAGTTAGGTTTGATTGAAAAGATTGGCTTGCAGAATTATTTGCAGTCTCAAATGTAAGCATTCATGGTTAGGCGATCGTCTTTTCTTTTCACAATGTAAGATTTAGGATGATCGCGCTTTGTGAAGTAGCGAAAGTGAACTATGAGATGATTGTTATTTAAAATCAATAAGTATGAATTATCCTGAAGATTTTATAAACAAAATAATCTGTGGTGATTGCTTAGAAATTATGCAATATATGCCTGACAAAAGTATTGATTTAGTGGTTACATCTCCACCCTATAATCTCAAAAACTCCACTGGCAATGGCATGAAAGCTGGAACAAAGACTGGACGCTGGGCAGGGAATCCGCTTCAAAATGGATATGCTCATCATCATGATAATATGCCCCATCATGAATATGTTGCATGGCAAAAAAAGTGCCTTAGTGAAGCGATGAGAGTTTTAAGGGATGATGGTGCAATTTTTTATAATCACAAGTGGCGTGTACAGGGTGGTTTGATGCAAGATCGTGCCGATATTGTGAATGACTTTCCCATTCGTCAAATCATTATTTGGAAAAGAGCCGGTGGTTTTAATTTTAATCCTGGCTATTTTGTTCCGACATATGAGGTTATTTATTTGATAGCTAAACCTAAATTTAAACTAGCATCTAAAAAAAACGGTTACGGTGATGTTTGGGATTTTCCACAAGAAATGAAAAATGCTCATCCTGCCCCTTTTCCTGTTGCCTTACCTTTTCGATGTATCGAATCTACAACGGCCCAGATTATTCTTGATCCATTCTCAGGCTCTGGAACTAGTGCGGTTGCAGCAAAGCAACTTGGCCGAAATTATATTTGCATTGATATTTCGCCAGAATATTGTGAAGCAGCACAAACACGGATTGATAAGACACCTAACATTTTAGGTCAAGAGAAAATCCAAAATACTCTTTTTGATCTTTCACAATTATGAAAATTTATACTAAAGAAACTCTTATTGAAAAGCTCAAAAGTATCCGCGATCTGGGTTTTATTCTTAATGCAAGACAAGGTAATCATGGTGGAATAGGAAATACACTTGAAGATTTATTGGAAATTAAAGAAAATAATTTACCAATACCAAATGCGGCAGAATGGGAATTAAAAACACAACGCATCGGAACAAGTTCATTAACAACGCTATTCCATCTTGAACCATCTCCCCAGGCATTAAAATTTGTTCCCTCTTTGTTATTGCCCAAATATGGTTGGCCACATCAAGAAGCTGGATTAAAATATCCAACAACTGAAATGAGCTTCCGCCAAACCATTCATGGACTTTCGCCGAGTGATAGAGGTTTTAAGGTAAAAATAGCTGAAAGTGAACAAAAAATTTTAATTTCTTTTGATTATAAATCAGTTTCGGATAAACACTCTTGCTGGCTTGAATCAGTTAAGGAGCGGATTGGGCTAGGTGAACTTAATCCTCAACCTTATTGGGGGTTTGCTGATTTAGCAGCTAAAGCTGGAACAAAATTACGAAATTCCTTCTACGTTCAAGCTCAAATCAAACGAGAAAATGGTTTAGAATATTACCATTATCAGAAAATCTTAAAGTTAAGTCGTTTCAGTTTTGACGGTTTTCTAAAAGGCTTGCGAGAGGGATTTATCCTAATAGATTTTGATGCCAGAACTGGACATAATCATGGTACAAAGTTTCGACTGCGGCAAAACCGCTTACCAGATTTATATGAGCATACTGAGGAAATTTAGTATAATACAGCACCTTGCCTGATCACGGCGTACAGACAAAAAACTAAGATGCTTACTAAGCAAGGCTTACAGAAAAAATTGTACATTAAGATCCCGATAAGTTCTGTATTGTCGATAGTAACTCACTAAGCCACTGCGATCGCCATTTTCCCCTTCACCTCACTAAAAGCGATCGCTCTCGAAAAAAATATTTTATATCAATCAAATCAAGCAAGTTCTTGTGTAGAATAAATAGATACGACTAGATGAGGTAACAGCAATGTTAGTTCGCTATGCTTTAAGCGATTATATCCAAGAAGCTCTTACTATTTCTACTATTGAACAATTAGAAGATGGTAGTTATGTTGGTAGAATCCCTAATTGTCAAGGGGTAATTGCTTTTGGAAATACTTTTGCAGAGTGTCAGATTGAGTTGCGTTCTGCGCTTGAAGATTGGGTTTTAGTGGGTTTAAAATTAGGTCATACTTTGCCTGTTATTGCAGGAATTGATTTGAATCAGGAATAGATTAATGAGTCGCCTAAGTCCCTGTAAACGAAAAGATTTTATCAATAAGTTGCGTAAGTTGGGTTTCGAGGGGCCAAAATCCGGCATAAGACATCAGTTTATGATTTATCAACAATGCCGTCTAACAGTTCCTTCTAATTCTGAATATTCTGTCCCTCAATTAAAAATGATGATTCGAGAAGTTGAAGCCATTATTTACCGCCAAATAGATGTTGATGAATGGAACAGACTTTAAATCGTCCTTTCCAATGATCACCGATTAAGAAAAACTTTGTAATTCACAAAAAGCGATCGCTATACCGCAAATCCTTTAACAGATAGATAATTGAGGAGATTGTGCTTCACCAGAGAAGGCGATCGCAGTAACTCAACGAATTAGCTAAAAACAGAGTTATAATTCTCCTACAAGATCAGTAATCAAGCTTGAGTCGTTACGTAGTAATCCACAATGAGGTTATCATTGACCCCAGTTTGGTTGCGTTCCTTAACTAAACCTACTCGGTGATCGCAATCCTTGCCCTCCCTGACCAAGAAGAAACCGAGGTAAACCAATGACAGACAGTGACAACCAACGTCTAGACCGCATCGAAAAATTAATAGAATCAAACGCCAAAAGCATTGAGGCGATCGCCAGTAGTATTGCCCAAGACCGTGAAGAAGCAAAAAAAATAAGAGACACCCAAAGAAAAGACCGCGCTCATGTCTTTGAATGGATGTCTCGCTTGGCCGCCGCTCAAGCTGATTATTATGAAGCTCAATCTGACTATCTTCGCCATGTGGAACAAATAGATGATAGATTGACCGAACTTTTAACCCGACTAACACCGAATCCTTAACAGACCCGATAACAAAAAAAAACTAACCCAGTGTTAGGGGTTCTTTATTTTATCCCCTTCTATTTTTGAACTTTCTAATCTGTCGAGTTCATCATCAATGGTTATGAGTGGGCTGGTGGTTGCCATCAGTTTCGTTTTTTTCCGTTGAGCAATCCTTCGTTTCTATGCCATCATTTAAGATTAAAAAGCGATCGCCTTTTCCAATCTCATACCCACAAAAAAAGATCGCAGCTTTCCCCTTCAACCTCCAAAACGATCGAAATTTTCCCCTTCACCTTACAAAAATCGCCACTTTCCCCTTCACCTCCCAAAAAAGATCGCCGCCTCCAATCTCATCCTCATAACAAGCGATCGCATTTAGAAAAAGCACTTGAATATAATCTAAAATATTGGACTTTATAACATCCTTAAAAAAAGTGAAGGACTCAGAATTTGTGTACCGTGAAAATATTTTAAAGGGAGTAAATGCCGCCGATCTAAACTGACTAAATAATTTGCTTTTGCTTCGTAAGCAGCCGCTAAAAAAATATTGTCGTTGGGGTCTATATTGTCCAAAATTGTTGTTTCATAAGCTCCAGGAATAAACAAGCTGGTTTTTGCAATTACTGTAATTAACGATTGAATATCAAGTAAAGAAATG
>Ga0208854_1000208_pt1 | contig 14297 bp, 5 predicted proteins | sample LakMenEpi30Nov11_FD_150748 | JGI IMG/M metagenome (GOLD analysis project Ga0208854, IMG submission 150748) | Freshwater microbial communities from Lake Mendota, WI - 30NOV2011 deep hole epilimnion (SPAdes) | ecosystem: Environmental > Aquatic > Freshwater > Lake > Epilimnion/Euphotic zone ...
AATCTCAATCCATGACCGTGCCAAGTATAGCAAAACCCTTGCCAGTAAATACATCGAGCCTTTTGTATCTTTGACTACATTCTGAATTTGGAATTGCTGTAATGGAACTGAGCGGGTTGACTTAATTGCCAGTTATGCTCAACCGAAAATAACAACAATTAGGGCGACCGCACACGTTTCTTAACATTTCCTTTTGCTCCATTTTAAGGAACGAGATTTCAGTCTTTCAGGCGTTTTTGAGTACAGCATTCTCAATAAGCTCTTGCTTAATGACATTGAATTTTTCTACTCTCTAACAAATCACATTTGCTGAAACATTTACTGAGAAAGCATTTTCCCTTTATGAGAAAAACGTTAAGTTTTGTATGCGATCACCCTATCATTTTCCGCTCCTCAATCTCTCCTGCGCTCAAGTTATGGCAAAATATAAGGCGTGTGGATCATCTCATCAACTAACGAATTACTGGTTCCAACCGCGATCGCCCTTGGCAATTTTGATGGCGTTCACTTGGGGCATCAACAGGTTTTAAGAAAAATTATTGATCATTCAGGCAATCAAAGACCCTATCCAACGGTGGTCAGCTTTAATCCCCATCCTCGTCAATTTTTTACGGGTCAACATCAGCCGCTTTTAACACCTCTAGAGGAAAAAGTTGCCCAATTGGAAAGTCTGGGGATTGCTCAGTTGGTATTATTGCCCTTTAGTCAGGCTCTAGCCAATCTTGTTCCCCAGGAATTTGTCGAAACTATTTTATTTAAACAATTACAGGCTCAAAAAATTAGTGTCGGGGCTGATTTTCGTTTCGGTTATCAACGTCAGGGAACGGCTCAGGATTTAACGGCGATCGCAGCCCAGTTTGGCATTGAGGTTTTTACCACATCGTTACAACAGGATGATAATCAACGGATTAGTAGTTCTCTGATTCGTTCTGCTTTAGCAGCCGGTGATATGGAACAAGCTAATCGGATGTTAGGCCGTCCCTATGGTTTAGTGGGAAAGGTTATTTACGGGCAACAACTGGGTCGCACCCTGGGCTTTCCAACTGCTAATCTAGAACTGCCGGAAGATAAACTCTTACCGCGTTTAGGGGTTTACTGTGTTCAAGTCCATTGTCCTAGTCTTTCTCCTCATCCTTTGGGTGGTGTGATGAATTTAGGCGATCGCCCCACGGTTGACGGTCAAAAAGTCGTAGCGGAAGTGCATCTTTTTAATTTTTCAGATAATCTGTATGATCAATCACTAAGAGTTGAATTATTGCAATTTTTACGTCCAGAACAAAAGTTCTCAGGATTAGATTCTTTAAAAGCCCAAATTGCTCAGGATTGTCAGCAAGCTCAAGCTATACTTTTAAAAGCCGATTTGATATACTAGTCTGTATAATAAGCTTTTTGATTAATTATCAGGAACGTTTTCTGGCGATCGCCCAAATGGCAGTGGTTTTACCGCCATCCACCTGGTGGGGATGATCCGCAAGGTAAGCATCAAAGGCTCTATCGGAGGCTGCATTAAACCAGAGGGCAGTACGATTGGCTAAATCTGGGGGACGTTCCTTCAGGCTGGCAATGACCTGTTGAATGGCCTTTTGTCTGGCCTTGGGGCTGGCTGCATTCCATACCTGTCGTAATTCCCGATTGCGATCGCTTTCCGACATAAAATCTAGCCCTTTTTCGTAGGCTGTGGCAGTAGGACGATAGGGCGTAAAAAATTCGGGACGAGTAATAATCGGTTTTCCTTCACGAGGCACATAAACTGCTATCCCATCTCCTAAAGGACTACGGGTATATTGACGACGATTGAGCAATTCTTCTCGACTAAGTTGGCCCGCCGTATCATGCAAAATCATTAACGGTGGTTGGGGGCCAGGGACAAAACTGCTTTTTCGGCGCGGAGATTCTCCCAGAATTAAAAGAATTTTTTCTCGTTCCCTTTCCGTTAACAGACGACCCACTGGACTGCCATCTTCATCCACCGTATCCTCGAAGCGACGGGGAACTTCCGGCACATTGTCATCACCAGAGAAATCTGGAAAAAACAGCGATCGCGCTAGGGGAGTCTGATCCGCAAAAAATTGATCCAGCCCCACTGCCATAAACATCGTGCCACAGGCAACACCGAGAATGCGTCGTTTAGGGGGAATGGTCAAATTATCAATACTCTTGCGAACTTGTCCTAAAAAATGTTTGAATTTGGGATGGTTAACAAAGTGAGTCATCGTCCTAGCAAATTGTCGAGATAGATGGGAAAGGCCGAGAAAGGAGAAAATTCTGACCAGGAAGATGAAAATACAAGTAAAAAGATGTTTTTCTTGTATCACAGTTTGCTCTTGAGTGCAGAAAAAACTGTAATTTTTCTCAAAATATGTAAATAATTCCTGACAAAACATGGATAACTCCACCGCCTAAGGAATATTTTGTCCATTAATTTTTAAGAAGTAGAAATTAATTTGTCTGTTTCAATCGGCATCTCTAGATTTTCTAACTGTTATTTTTTATGGACAAGTTTACAGATTTTTCTTACCAAGGATTGCCAATCAATGTAAAAGCACTCCAGTAATAGGGATGGCTTGTATCGATATCTTTAAAATTTCGACGCAGAGAGAGAGGAACGGAGATGCTCAAAGAGCGATTACTATCCCCGATCAGCATTTGATTGTTTTGAAGGCTAACTTTTTTGTGGAGTAAGCTCAACTGGGCTTGACGTAAGGCATCCGCCTTGGTGGGAGCTTCTTTTAGTTGATTATAAAAACTGGTCATTAATGCCAGAGTTCCTGCATCGCTGACGTACCACAAGCTACCTAACGCTGTTCTCACTCCTGTTTTGACTGCTAATCCTGCAAATCCTAGTTCAGCGTCAGGATCTCCTAAAGCAGTTTGACAAGCGGACAGGGTTAAAAGATCAATGGGGCGATCTAATCCTAAATTGGCAAATTCATCTAGGGTTAGTTTTTTGTCACTGAACACTACAAAGGAATTGTTGCGATCGCCAGACTTGAATTCCCCGTGAGTAGCGAGGTGAACAATACTAAACTGATTAGAATTGAGAGCATTTTTAAAATTTTCGACGGTAAAATCTTGGTTTAAAAATATCTGACCTGGCCAAATCTTGTTCGCAATTTCCGTTAATTCAGTGGGGACGGCAGGTAAAGGATTTTGATCAGAAAAAGTATCTGCCCCCATCCCTAAAACCTTTGCTCCTTGGCGATCTTGTCGAGTTGTATCCGTCAGAGAAAGACTAGGAATCAAACTAACACTATATTTTTCAATAATATATTGCTGGCTATCCGCATCATAAAGAGCCGCTAGGGGAAGCGATCGCAAACCCTGATCCAACACAAAGGTAAGATTAGTAATCTTTTGGTTTTTGAGCGCGTCCTCAATCGGGCTAATTAACCACTGATAAAGTTGCTTTGCTTGAGGTAGAAAATCTTCCACAGGAGCAATATTCGTGAGATTTTGTTGTAGTTGTAAAGAAGCTTTTAGGACTTGCTCACGAGTAACACCTTGGATGGATAGGGGCAAAATATTTTGGTCGCTTACTAAGACCACTTCTAGCTGATCATCATTTCTTCTTTCGGTATTCGCAGTTGAATTACGGGCGCGATTTAATTCCCACAGCGAACTATTGTCTGTTAAAGACTCAGATTTAGCAGAACGAAAGAAGACATAAATTAAGACAGATTTTACCCCAGTGACTTGTTGAACACTCGTTAAAATGGTTGGAATATTGTCTAAAGGAATTTCAGGCTTAGAAGGGATACCTAATTGGTTGCTGTAGTCTGTTGTGAAACTTTTGTCAAGATTTTCGACAACCGCTACTGTCGTTTTTTGTGGAGAAGATGTAGTTGGACTATTGGAAGAAGTGGATGATTTTGATGAAACTTCTGCAGAAGAAGCTGGAGTCTGAGATGTGGAGTCCTGTTGATTGGGCGGATTTGCAAAAACAATCACTTGACTATCGGTTATAGGAATGGAAATTCCATTACTCAAGAAAATATTACCGTTGTTGCCATTGAAAAGATAGGATTGGGTGGGATTAATGGTATATTCTCCCGATGTAATGGCTCCTTGTGTTCCATTTTCGCTGGCATTACCGACAGTAAATGGAGTAGTTCCGTTACCTCCATTACGAATGGTAATTGTTCCTCCGCCCTGGGAACCTGCACTAGAAAGACTTGCTGTCACACCATTTTGATCAACGAATGTTTCTGTCGCTCGGAAAAATCGGGCCGTTGTGATGTCAATATTTCCTCCCACACCGTTGGTACTCTGGGTATTAATATAGCCAACTTGAATATCGTTATCTGGATCGATGAAAACATTGCCAGCCTTCTGTCCAGAGGTCGTAATTGCTCCTGTGGTAATGGCAGTTTTGGCTTTTATGGTAATATCCCCGCCGTTTTTAGAACCTGCTGTATTTAAGTTGCCTGTATTGATTGAACCCGAAGTTGCGGTTAGGGCTAATGTTGATCCAGTTCCGTTCGTATTAGATAGATTAATGTCTTGGGTGTTAAGGTTCTGCCCTGCTTGTAGGTTTAGAGGGGAACTACCTTTAATATTTCCTATTACGTTAATATTTCCACTGTTTCCCGTACTAACTGTGGCAGCATTTCCTAGAGTAACGTTGCCATTGATGCTGAGGTCTTGTCCTTGAGTTGTCAAGTCTGCATTGAGATTCGTTACTCCATTGAGAGTAAGTTTTCCTTTTGTATTAATCGCTTGATTAACTGTAATTGTATTGTTGACGGCGGCTAAATTGAGATCAGAATTGAACGCGATCGCTTCTGTGATCGTAATAGGACTGTTATTATTTCCAATCGTAATAGGATTGTTGTTATTTCCAATTGTTACGCGACTAAAATTAGGTGAAATTAAACTTAATTCGGCGGTAGTTAGATTTAGCCCATTGGGATCGATTGTGCTTGTATTTCCGATTAAAATACTGCGTCCCAAACTACTAGGCTGAAAAGTCAGTTTTCCTGTACCTTCAATCGGCCCTGTCCAATTAATTTCATCAGCAATAAAGGTAATATTTTGATTGTTAGTCTTGACTGTTCCAGCAAAGGAAATAATGGATTTGCCAGCATTTAAAGTGGTATCCTTGGCAAAAGTAACAGAATTCTTAAAGTTCATGGGATTGCCCCGTGTATTAACGTTTGCATTAATCGTGATAGGGGAATCAGTCGTCAGATTATCCGATAGATCAAGCACATCGTTAAACATAAGCTCACCAAAGGGCGATCGCAGAATAACAGGAGAGGTAAAAGTAACATTATTACCTACATTTATCTGACCACTACCCTCTTCTTGACCAATGAGAATCTCACTAAAACCAGGTTGTAATTGATTAATTTCGGTCGAAGACAAATTGAAAGCTGATTCATCAGAAGAAAGATTATCTCCCAAATTAATCGGTAAACTAATGCTATAGGGTTGTAATGTTAAACTGCCATTACCGTTTACCTGTCCTCCTATTTCTAGATTATTTGCTGTTAGGGTTAAGTCTCCAGTGATATTTGTCTCTTTAATGGCGATCGCACCTGTTGTGCTAGTTAAACTGGGATTATTATTAATAATCAAGCGATCATTATAGGTTTGATCTCCTGTGGTGATGATATTGCTATTGATATTGGTGGTTCCTGCTAAATCAGTGGTTAACCCTGCTACATTCACTTCACCATTAAAAGTTGTTCCTGATGCGTTGACGGTTAAGGCTTGATTTCCATCTACGGTATTTTGGAAAGTAACATTATTACCAGTAAGAGTTGAATTACCTTGTAAGTTTACTGCATCGTTATAGGTTTGGTTTCCAGTGGTTGTAATGTTATCTTTAATTTCCGTTGTTCCTGTTGCGTCGGTTGTTAAAGAGTTTAACGCTGTTGTATTTCCTACTGCTTTTTCAAAATGAGTTACACCAGAAGAATTTACCGTTAAAGTTTGATTCCCATCTACGGTATTTTCAAATTTAACATTACTGGCGGTAAGGTTAACATCAGCAAGTAAGTTAGTGACACCATAGACCTGATCTCCAGAAGTTGTAATCGTCCCTTTTAAAGAGCTACCTACATTCATATTTGAAACCAGAATACTATCAATATTAATCGTGTCTAAATTAAGATTAACTGCATCACTATAAATGGCACTGTTGCTATTGCCTGAACCTGTGATATTGATTGCCGTTAGCTCTCCTCCTCCTAAGTTAGCGATCGCGCCTCCATTAATCGTAGCTGTATTGTTATTAAAGAGAGAATTGCTGGTGTTGAGTATGCCCAAATTGGCGATCGCGCCCCCATTTTGTAAGGAAGAATTATTGATAAAACTACTGTTATCAATGGTGACAGAAAAACTAGGAGCATTATAAATTGCACCACCATTTTCAGAGGCCGTATTGTCAGAAAAAAGGCTATTATTAATTGTTAAAGTTCCACCATTCCCAATGCTCCCTGCATAGATTGCCCTATTCCCCAAAATATTACTATTACTTATTGTCGCAGTTCCCACATTACGCAAAGCTCCGCCCTCAGAACCAGACTGATTTCCACTAAAGGTACTGTTTGTAATCGTTAGGGTTGCTGTCTCATTATTATAAATTCCGCCACCATCAAGGGAGGTTGTTTGGTTATTAGTAAAAGTAGTTTTATCAATGGTAACAGAGCTTAATTTATTGTTGAATATTCCACCACCAAATTCTGTAGCAGAGTTGTTACTTAGAGTACTATTATTCAGGGCTAAAATTGCTGAAATATCATTAAAAATAGCTCCTCCCGTTGACGAGGCTTGATTATTCAAAAAACTACCGTTGTTAACGGTAAGCGTTCCCGCATTGGCGATCGCACCTCCTGCTAAAGCACTGTTACCAGAAAAAATACTATTCTCAATGGTTAATGTTCCCGACACATTGTAAATACCACCACCATTCTCAGCTGCTGTATTTCCAGAAATCGTGCTATTGCTGACCGTTAATGTACCATCGTTGACTAAAATACCGCCTCCACTTGCCGCGATCGCATTTCCATTCGCAATCGTTAAACTATCTAAATTAACCGTTGTGCCTGTCCCTGAAATATTGAAGACACGAGACAGATTATTTCCACTAATAGTCGTGTTACTTGCTCCATTTCCTGTAATGTTTAAGCTCTTATTAATTCCTAATTCACCATTAGTTAAAGTGATTGGATTCCCGTTAAGTGTCGTCGCAAAGGTAATATTTCCACTAGGGTTAGTGTAAGCAATAGCTTCTCGTAACGAGATATTTCCTAAAGTCAAATTATCGTCAATCAGATCGGAAGTTGTATCAACGGTTAAGTTAGAAAATAGCGTATTAGTTAAATCGAAAGTTCCATCTGTAAATCCATTCCCTGATGCAGTTACGGTATAACTGCCTGCCTGATTATTAGCTGTTGCAGTAACTTGAGCTTGTCCACTACTATTAATTGTCGCTGTTGGACTACTTAGGTTGGCATTGGCTGAGGTTCCGTTACTGATAAAGTTAATGATTCCACCTGTCACAGGAGAACTATCTAAAGAACTGATTTGAACGGCTAGAGGGTTAGTAAAGGATTGGGTGACATTGGTTGTTTGGGGCGTGCTTCCACTAATGGGAGTTAGGGTAAAGCCACGCGATTCAAACGCTCCTATATCACGAGTACTGACAGCGGCTACTCCACGTTGATCCTTTGTTGTTGCTCCTGTCCCTGCGGCATTAATAGCTAGACTCCCTGGTAATAGAGCATGGGTTTGGGTCGGCCCACCATAATCTCCCAATGGAGACAGTAAGGGGTCAACCGGACTGCTGCTACTTCCTACCAGAGGGCCATCCGTAAATCCTGTACTTCCATCTTTGATGCCGATTAGATTATTTCCTTGATCAGTGAAGTTTCCATAGACATCATTAGCCTGATTCTTTTGGGCAGTATTCTTAGCAATAATTGTATTTTGAACCAATACTTGCTGTCCAGAATTGGTAAAAATACTACCACCACTTCCTTGTTGACCCATCGTTTTGTTTTGAGTTAACGTTGAATTAAAAAGTGATGCTGTTCCTAAATTATTATTGATCGCTCCTCCATTTCCGTCTGCTTGATTGTCAGAAAAGGTACTATTAATAATATTCAAGGTTCCATTATTCCAAATTGCACCACCGCTCCCTGCTTGATTGGCAATATTACCAACTAATGTGCTATTAGTTATAGTAGTTTGCCCATTATTGTAAATAGCACCTCCATCTGGAAATGCTTTGTTATTACTCAAATTACTATTTTTTATGCTTAGGATGCTTCCGCTATTAACGAGAATTCCGCCGCCTTGACTTGCATTTCCATTCGCAATCGTTAAACTATCTAAATTAACCGTTGTACCTGTCCCTGAAATATTAAAGACACGAGAAGCATTATTCCCATCAATAATGGTGTTACTAGCTCCATTTCCTGTAATGTTTAAACTCTTATTGATAAATGTCTCGCCCTGAGTATAGGTTCCTGCTGCTAAATTGATATTTCCACCAGAAGCAAGAACATCTACCCCATTTTGAATTAATCCTGTTGTGGCGGTTGTGCCTCCATTAAATACATTAGCAGTGGTTGCATTTCCTGAAAGGCTATTACCAGCTAGATTAATTGGCGCATTCAAGTTCACCGTAGGAGAAAGTAAGGTAATAGGATCATTAAAAGTGAAGTTTCCTGCTACATTCATCGTACCGCTACTATCACTGCGTCCAATGGTAATTGAGTTAAATCCATTTTGAATGGTGTTTAATTCGGAACTGTCAAGATTAAAGGTTCCTGTCGCACCATCACCAATCCCCATAGATGTTGAGGCATTATTAGGCTGTAAAGCTAACTTCCCGCTACCTTGAATGGTTAAATTATTCAGATTAACTGTATCTGTAGTCAGAGTAATATCACCTGTTGTCGTTGCACTACCAATTGTTCCAGTCTCAGTTTTTGCTGTTATTCCTTCACTACCCGTTCCAGTCTGTCCAATCCCTGTTAAATTGATATTACCGCTTTCTGATTGAATTTTCCCACCATTATAAATAAGAATACCTTCATTACTTGTAGTTCCTGTTCCGCCTGTTCCTGTAATATCAATCTTGCCTGTTCCAGTTGTTTTGATGGAGCCACCATATAAATCAATTCCAGAACTACCACCACCTTCTCCACCTATTCCTGTTAAGTCGATATTACCACTTGTTTCAATCGTATTTGTTCCTGTTCCAATCCCATCATTTCCTTTAGCAGGATTAGCAGTATTACCACCTCGTCCAAATAAAGTAATATTTCCTGTTTGTGAAGTAATTACAGAAGAATTATCAAGAAGGATGCCAATGAAATTACCTACTCCTTTTCCATCCTTATTGGCATTTAATTCAACTGAACTGCTAGTAGTCGTAATCTTTGAACCAGAATTTAGCGTAATTGCACGAGCCGCATCAAATTGAACATTTCCTGTTCCTGTTGAAATAGCAGAATTTGCATTTACGATAATATCTTGACTGGCATTAACGCTAAAATTATTCGTTCCCGTAATGCTAGATAGGGTAATTTGACTGCCTCGTAATCCAAAAGCGTGATTTCCCAGGGTTAAAGTGTTGGATAAACTAATCGTTCCTGTTGTCGCAATGCGACTATCACCAATGAAGTTGATGGTAGTAAAAAAGCTATCATTAAGATTGCCTGTTGTTTGCAAGTTACCGTTCAGATTTAATGTCCCTTGAGTGGTCACAGAAGAACCAGATAATATACCAGCAATTCCTTGAGTTCCGTTGTTGCCTTTAGTACCGCCACTACCACCACTACCACCACTAGGGATACACAAGGTACATTTACTTCCACCTGTTCCTCCACTGCCATCACTCTGACTGCCAGTTACAGTAGAACCTGCATTCCCTGGCAAACCCCCGCCCCCCCCTGTTACGCTAATTGTGCCGATATTTGCTGTTCCTACAGGGACGTTCAAGGTAATTTGTCCACTACTGCCACCGGTTCCGCCATTACCGCCGATTCCGCCATTACCGCCGATTCCGCCATCACTGCCATTGCCACCATTGCCTCCAGTGGTGATAGTACCGCCATTACCGCCATTACCGCCATTACCACCATTACCACCATTCCCGCCAATCCCATTTGCACCACCATTACCACCAATGCCGCCAATGCCGCCATTAACGTTAATTACTCCTGTGGTGACATTACCTGTGTTTGTAGTTAGAGTAATTTGACCTCCCTGGCCAGCGTTTCCTCCTATTCCTGCATCACCCCCAGTTCCCCCATTACCGCCCTTGTTGCCATTACCGCCCTTACCGCCTGATCCCGCTCCGCCTGAACTATTTGTTCCACCTTGACCACCATTACCGCCCTTACCAGCAGTTCCTCCACTTCCTGCACTGCCGCCTAATCCTCCCTCTCCCCCTATCGCTGACATCTGTCCTGTGACGCTAATATCGCCATTAGTTGCTGTTAAGGTAATTTGACCTCCATTTCCGCCTATACCACCGTTTCCAGCCTTACTACCATTACCGCCATTACCGCCTTGTGCGCCATTACCTCCATTTCCTGCGCTAAAGGCAGACGAATCTCCATTGCCGCCATTACCGCCATTGCCGCCATTACCCCCGTTTCCCGCATTACCTCCTTGACCTCCTTGACCTCCATTTGTGGTAACGCTAACTACATTTAAGTTACCTGCCGTAGCTGTTAGATTAACGATGCCACCATTTCCACCACTGCTTCCATTAGTCCCTTGTGTGCTTCCATTACTTCCGTTACTGGCAGGATTAGGACTTCCACTACTTCCATCACTCCCACTAGAAACAGCACCCGGACTACCACCATCGCCTCCATTATTGCCAATGCTTCCATTTCCACCATTGCTGCCGTTTGTTCCCGAACTTCCTGCCGTACCACTTGCATTGATACTGCCAACAGTAACATTTGCTCCTGAAATTGTTAAATTTCGACCTAGTGCTGTAATAGATTGGCTGGTATCCATTGAAAAGTTACCAGTATTATTTTTATCAGCATCGGCAGTAAAAGTAATTGAACCACTTCCACTAACAAAGTTTAAGGATGCGCCAGAATTAATAGTAATATTGTTGGTTGCTTCAATTAAAATATTGGTGCTTGCTGCTAAACCTTCTAAACTTCCTTGGGAAAGAGTCATATTATCGGGAGTTGCCGTACTCGGAATATTTCCATTTAGTGAGTCTCCATTACCTGTACCTGTCGAAATATTGGAAATTGTGACATCAGTCGGATCAAGCAATAATGTCCCAAATTGACCCTGAATTGCACTTAAATTGACTTTTCCATCAAAACGAAGAGTCTGCTTTCCTGATACCTCAGCAAAACCGCCATCACCGCCCAATAAACCGCCTTTAGCCGTAATTAATCCATTAAATTGAGTATGGCCATCTGCCCAAACAATCACCTTTCCACCATTCCCTTGAGTTAAAGCATCCGCCTTAATCTGAGAAGCTTGATCTACCACCGTCGTTAGAGAATTAGGAATTGAACCCTTCCCCTGATAATCTCCCCCAATCCGCACCGTTCCCCCACCATTCACCCCCGAAACATCGATCGCCCCATTAATCACCCCCACCTGCTGACCAACCAAGGCAACCTGTCCCCCCTCCGTCGCCTTGATAGAACCTGAAGCAATCACCGTCCCTGGAGTGGGAGTAATAGTCGCATTACTGGGAACCGTTAAACCTAAACCCTGCGCCCCTTCCGTTAATAAAGTCGGTAAATCGAGCGGATTAATCCCTAGAGCTTGGCCAGACTGAGGCAACAACTCCACCTCCAAACTGACCAAATTCCCCGCCTTAGAAATCTTCACCCGACTCGTTCCGGGGATAGCCGCAATCGTAATATCTCCCCCAGGCGCACTAATCGTTCCCGTATTCAACACCGTCCCACCGATTAACGAAATACTCTTCCCTTCGCCAACACTTAAATTACCCGCATTTAAAATCGCCCCAGGATTGGCCAAATCAAAGGCAAACTGGGACGGATTACCAATTAACGCCTGATAATCATTACTGCCCACCGCATTAAACCATTGATCATTGCCAAAACCAATCCCCGTCGCCGTCGTGACCACAAAATCCCCAGGCACATTAATCATCGCATTCGGCCCAAAAATAACGCCTGCTGGATTCATCAGATAGAGATTGGCATTCCCCCCTGAAACCTGAATGAGTCCATTAATAATCGACGCATCACCGCCCACCACACGGGTCAAAATATTCCGCACCTGGGGATTGGCCAGAAAATTGGCAATTTGATCCCGATTTAAACCCAACTTCTCCAAACTATGAAAAAGATTAGCCCCATTTCCTGAGAGCGTCCCCCCCTCAATATTGAATTGATTGCCATTGGTATTGACCACCGTTCCCGTGCCGTCATTAGCAGATGTAACTTGGGCAAGTAGGACATTTGGCGTTCCCAGGGGGAATAAAAGGGCAATGGCAAGCGATCGCGTCAGGAGAGTAGAGATAGTCATCATTTTGAGAATTAATTTGTAGGAGGAGATTGGGTTAATCGGGCAATAGGGTTTATTTATGACCAATTTCTTGGAGTAATTGATCGATTTCTTGGGTTTTAGCACTATCGCCTAGATCTTGGTAGGACTTTTGCGACTGAAGCATTAACTTCTTGGCTTCAGGGAGATTATTCAAATCCAACTGAATATCACCCAGTTGATACTGGATCTCTGCTTGGGCAAAAACATCCGAGGTCTCTTGAGCTAATGTTAGGGCTTGGAGATAGGCCGCTTCCGATTCCTTGACTAACCCGACTTGTCGGTAGCGTTCTCCCAACAATTTGTAAGTCGCGTAGGAAGGCTTTGCTTTTTTTATTTGAGATTCTAATAATTCGATCGCTTCAGCATTCAAATCATAGACCCGATAAAGATGGGCCATAGCAAGAGCTTCCACCTCTGGGGGCAACTTTTGCGCCTGGATTTGTTGAATTTGAGATTGGAGTAATTGACTTTTTTCTGGTGTTAATCGCTTAAATTGGGGCGAAGGATTACTAGAAGAAACGCCATTATCCGTCTTGATGACTAACCAATACCGCACCTCTGGTTTGATAGCAGGTTGGCCTGGATACTCAATCTCAGTCTTATCCGTTTCTGCTTGCCAAACGGGTTCCTTTCCATCTTCGATCAGTTGAACCGTATATTTTTTAGCACCTGTTACCGCACTCCACCTGAATAGGGGTCGTTCTGTAAATACATGGGTATTTCGAGGACTGAGGATATAAAGCTGGGCATTACCACGAGAACGAATCGGTAGTGTCCTAAATCTGTGGAATGAGTAATAATAAACAAATGTAAATCTCAGAAATGGTGTGCCATGCTATTTAATACGATTGTTTGTCCAAGTTGCCAAAGTATAGATATTGTTAAACACGGAGTATCGGGAGAAGACAAAGACCGGTATAAATGTCGTAATCTCGAATGTAAGCGTCGTACATTTATCTTGAATTATACTTACCAAGGTCATTTGCCAGAAGTCAAAGAAAAGATTATAGATATGGCAATGAATGGTAGCGGAATAAGAGATACAGCCCGTGTGTTGAAGATTAGTCCGTCAACGGTGATTAATGAACTAAAAAAAAAGGAGTCAGATTTGGTATTTGTGAACGAGAAGAAGCTAGCAGAACTGGAACCAAGTCAGACGATAGTCAAGCTATGCCAATGGGAAGACCAGTCAGCCGAACTAGATGAAATGTGGAGTTTTGTGAATAGTAAAAAAGAGGAAAGATGGTTATGGCATGCTATTGATCACGACACGGGTGAAATATTAGCTTATGTATTATCGGGTCATAAAGACGAAGCATTTCTAAGACTAAAAGAGTTATTAGAACCCTTTGGTATTACTCAATATTATACAGATGGATGGGGAGCATACGAACGACATATTGAGCCAGCCTTACATTTGGTTGGTAAGTGTAATACCCAAAAAATCGAACGAAAGCACCTGACATTAAGGACTCGAATAAAACGATTAGCTAGAAAAACGATTTGTTTCTCTAAATCTATTGTGATGCACGATATTGTCCTTGGATTATTTATCAATCGCTTTGAATTTGGGTGTCTCATTTAGACTCGTTTCCACAGATTCAGAACACCACCGCCTCTTGGAGAGTCAGCAACCATTGGTGTCAACTTAAGCCAAAAGCCTTACTAAATAAGGATCATAGGATGGATTATGCGATCCTAACCCATCATCAATCAACGATTAATCAAGCGTTATAGTTTCTAATCCTCCGAAATAAGGCTCAACGGCTCGTCATCAA
>Ga0208854_1000212_pt1 | contig 14181 bp, 17 predicted proteins | sample LakMenEpi30Nov11_FD_150748 | JGI IMG/M metagenome (GOLD analysis project Ga0208854, IMG submission 150748) | Freshwater microbial communities from Lake Mendota, WI - 30NOV2011 deep hole epilimnion (SPAdes) | ecosystem: Environmental > Aquatic > Freshwater > Lake > Epilimnion/Euphotic zone ...
CTTGGGCGCGCTCATCCCATTGCATTAATCTCATCTATCCCTTGCTATACAAAGGTTTTGATCATTTTGGCAAATGCGCTATCCTCCTGAACGGTTACCAATCAAAACAGCTTTGTTTCATTTATCTGTTGTAAAATTATGACAACCATCACCCTTGAAGTCAACCCAGAAATTGCCGCCGCTTATCAAGCCGTATCCTCTGCCGAGCGCGAGCAAATCACAAAAATTGTTACCCTTTTACTCCAAAACCCAGCAGAAAGTGATCTTGCTTTCTTACGAAGAATTATGGATGACATTAGTGATAAAGCTGAAGCAAATGGTTTAACCCCAGAAATTTTAGAATCAATTCTCAATGATCCCTAAACCCAATCTTGTTTTAGACACTAATATTATTGTCAGTGCTATTCTTTCTAAAACAGGGAAAGCACGTCAAGCCCTAGATAAGGCTCAAGACATTAGCCAAGTTTTGATGTCAACTTCAGTTTTAGAAGAAATAGAAACGGTTTTACTTAGACCTAAATTTGACAAATATATTAGCCAACTAGAACGACGTTTTTTCTTAACTAACTTCCTAAAAACGGTAGAATTTATTGCAGAAACAGAAGTCGTCACAATTTGTCGTGATCCCCAAGATGATAAAATTCTTAACCTAGCCCTAAGTGGACAGGCAAAATATATTATTAGTGGTGATCAGGATTTACTAGTTTTAAACCCATTTCAAGGCATACAAATTATCACAATAGATACTTTCCTGAAAATTAGCTAAATTCCTTAAAAAATTATGACTATTGATCCCAAAATAGAACAAAGACTTTTAAGTAAAATTCGTCAACTGTCCCCCGATCAATTACAAAAAATAGAGGAACTTATTGATCAAATTTCCTATGTTGACGATTCATCTATCGCGAATTATCAGCTTGAAAAGCAATTGTCTTGGCTTGAGTTGGCAGGAATATTTGAAAACGATCCTTCCTTCGATGAATTTGTCGAAGCTATGGCCGAAGAACGCCGTAGATTATACCTTGAAGAAATGGCTGCTTATGATCAAGAGGAGATGGCAACCGAGCTTTAACTAATTATCAGAACCTCAAAAAACAAAAAAATGACCGACTTAACCTTAGAAGATTGGACACAATAAACGCGATCGCCGTCTTTTTATTGATTAAACTAAAACCGCGATCGCCTCAATTATCTATCTGCTAAAGGGTTTGCTGAAGGCGATCGCTATTACTGTGAGTCGTGATTTTTAGGCGATCGCTTCAACAATCTATTTTCTAAAGGTGATCGCTATTACGATGAGTCGTGGTTTTTAGGCGATCGCGTTTTTATGATTCAGTTTGTAATAGCCAAAAGCCAGTATAAGTAGCTCCAGAATTATCCGGCTGAATCAGTAAAAAATGTAAATGATGGACAACTGCTTTGCGTTGTTCAAAGAGAGTCGCTCCCTGAGCCACTTCAGGATCAGCAAAAGTCGCTAAGATCCAACGATCCATTAATCCAGCTTCTAAAACTAAGCCACCGGATTGCCCTATTTCTGTGGCTTGATAATTTAAACTCACAGGACTAATATCTGCTAACCATTGACATAAATAACGAGCTTGCCGACCTGCATAGATGATACTCCCTGGAATGGGAAGCTCCGCCACTAATTCTCGACACAGGGATAAATAAGCTTCTGGCATGGAACGATAGGGAATAGGGGCATCACCAAATGAGGTGAGCAAAGATTCTACTGATAGGGTGGCAAAACACCATTGTTCTCCCCAGAGATTTTCTGGCAGGGGTTGGGGCGGTGGAACATCTAAGACTAAGGCTTGGTTTCCATAGCGTTTTTGTAGTAAAGCTTTTAGCATTGTTGTCTGGCGCGTGGCCACAATCTCCAATCCAAGTTGCTCTCCTGCGAGTTTAAATAGGCTTAAGGATTGAGGGCGAAAGACCTGAATAGCAGTGGGTTTTCCTTCGGTCAGTAATGACTCTAGCTGAACGATTAACCAAGCACTACTGGCTTGGGACTGGGGACAGGATTTTTCACAGAGAACATTCCCCTGAACATCGCAAAGTATTAACTCCCAGAGAATTTCTTCTCCATTACGATGAGCAACGGCATGTTTATAAAAGTCAGCTTGCCAAAGGGTCATAATTGTAGGGTTTTGACAAAATTTTAACAAACTAAACGTTAAGATGAAAGACTGTCAGTGACGAATAAGAAGGGGCAATGAGCAATCAACCGGAGCAAGAAAAGTGGCTAGAGATTGGCACAATTGTTGCCGCCCAAGGGATTCAGGGAGAATTGAGAGTTTTATCTAGTTCGGATTTTCCTGAGCGTTTTACTCGTAAGGGCAACCTTTGGCTGCGATCGCCCCACCATGAAGCCCCCCAAGCCTTTACCCTTAAATCGGGACGGGCAGTACCAGGCAAGAATCTGTTTGTGATTAGATTGGCTCAAGTAACGGATCGCAATCAAGCTGAAGCTTTAAAAGACTATACCCTGCTCATTACCGCCGGCGATCGCCTCCCCCTAGAGGAGAATGAATATCATGTGGCGGATCTGATCAATCTGAAGGCCTATCATCATCTCACCGGCGAATTAATCGGTGTGGTGAAAGATGTTTATTTCGCTGGCAATGATTTATTAGTGATTCAGTTAGAAGAACAACACTTTCCTCCAAAGCCAGCCAGTAACGAGGAAAATACCGTACCTCTGCCCCCTCAACCGGCGTTGATCCCTTTTGTGCAATCCATTGTTCCCGTCGTGGATCTCCCTAACCAACGCCTAGAAATCATGCCCCCTGACGGTTTATTGGAACTATTTTGTGGGCAACCATTGATCGATACGATAGAGTAGTTTTATTTTCTAACCTTACTTTTTCCCAACATATAGTGAAAATCTTTGTCTATCACACCCCTGAACTGACTCCTCCTGAAAGCTTACCGGATTGTGCCGTTGTTATTGATGTTTTGCGAGCGACTAGCACGATTGCCACGGCCTTGAGCGTGGGGGCTGAAGCAGTTCAGACTTTTAGTGCTTTATCGGAGCTAATGGCTGTCAGTGAACAATGGCCTTCAGACAAACGACTACGGGCTGGAGAAAGGGGGGGAGCCAAAGTAGAAGGCTGCGATTTAGGCAATTCCCCCCTGGATTGTACGTCTGCATTGATGGCCGATAAACGTCTTTTTTTAACGACGACCAATGGCACTAGGGCCCTACAGCGCGTTCAAGATTGTTCTTCGGTGATTACAGCGGCCATGATTAATCGTCAAGCGGCGGTGAACTATCTTTTAGAGAAAAAATTTGCAACGATTTGGTTGCTGGGATCGGGTTGGGAAGGTGGTTATTCCCTCGAAGATACGGTCTGTGCTGGCGCGATCGCCTGTTTATTATCAAAAGCTCAGGATTTTACTGTTGGCAATGATGAAGTTATTGCGGCGATCGCCCTTTATCAACAATGGCAAGATCAATTATTAGACCTCTTTCAGCAGGCTAGTCATGGACAGCGGTTACTCAAACTAAACTGTGACGAAGATCTGAAATATTGTGCAACCTTAGATTCTTTGGATATTTTACCCCGACAAAAATCTCCTGGTGTTTTAGTAAAATTTTGAGCAAAATTGAGACATCTCGGAACAACTTCGATCATCACCCTATTGACAGTCAATGCTTTTATCCGCGATCGCAGAGCCTAGCTCTAGCTAAGACATGAGTCCTCAAGCCCAACTGGTGATGCTGCTATGGCTTCCCGTCATTTTCTACTTATTTTCTCGTTATCCCTCCCAAAAAGCCATCCTTCTGAGTTTCATCGGCGGACTCTTATTTTTACCCCAAAGAGCCGGATTTAAACTACCACTCATTCCAGATTATGAAGGAATGGTTGCCACTTGCTATGGCATTTTAATTGCAACTTTTATTTACGATTCTCAACGTTTCAATGACTTTAAATGGCAATGGATTGATCTGCCAATGGTCTGTTGGTGTATCTGCCCAATGTTCTCTTCGCTCACCAATGATTTAGGAGCCTATGACGGCTTTAATGGTGCTTTAGAACAAACTGCGGTGTGGGGATTACCCTATCTACTCGGAAGACTCTACCTCGGAAATTTAGACGGACTCAAGGAATTAGCCTTAACCATGTTGAAAGGGGGCATCATTTATACTCCCCTTTGCCTTTATGAAATCAAAATGAGTCCGGTTTTTCATCTAATCATTTATGGTTATTACGCCCATCCTTCTGGAAACAGTCAAGCCTCACGGGGCAGCACTTGGCGACCGAGCGTTTTCATGGAACATGGTTTGTTGGTTGCCATGTTTATGTTTACCGTCACCTTAATTGCAATTTGGTTATGGCAGTCTAAAACAGTTAAGGAAATTTGGGGACAGTCGATCCAAACCTGGTCAATTATCCTTGTTTTGACTTTTATTTTAATGAAATCTTCTGGCAGTTATGGTTATTTAATTTATGGTTTGATCATTTTATTTGTTGCTAAGTTTGTTAAGTCTAATATTCCTCTCTTTTTATTAATATTCATAATTATTTATTATCTTTATTTGGGAGTAACTGGAAATTTTAATGGAGAGGCGATCGTGGACTGGATTAGCAAAACCTATAGTCCTGATCGTGCCTACTCTTTGGGATATCGTTTGAAGAATGAAGAGGTTCTAAGAGTTAAAGCCCAGGAGAGGATGCTGTTTGGTTGGGGCGGTTGGGGCAGAAATCGTATCTATGAATATAACTGGCGTGGGGAATTGGTCGATGTTTCAGTCACGGATAGTTTATGGATTATTGTCTTTGGCATTAATGGGGTATTCGGTTTAGTAAGTATTACCACTAGCCTTTTACTTCCGGTTGTTGTCTTTGCTCAATTTCGTTACCCCCCTAAAACCTGGTTTCATCCCAAGGTTGCGCCCTCTGCTGTCCTCGCTGTTTGTTTAAGTTTATTCATGTTGGATTGTTTGCTCAATGTAACGACAAATCCCACCTTTCCTCTAATTTGTGGCGGCATTTCGGGGTTAGTTGTCAAGGAACCTGAATCCCTTACTAGTGAAAATAAAGTTTCTAAAAAGTCAGTGCTGAAAAAGCTAACCAACAAGGGGGGAGTGAGAAGACAGCCGTTCCCTAAAAAAAGATCCTTTGGCAATCGTCATCCTCGTCTATTATGAATCCATTAACGTTTAACCCAACCGGAAATCAATTGTGGTAAATGCAAGATTTCTTCCCATAGTTTTTGGGGACTAATACCAAAGGCAAATTGTAAAATTAAAACGATCGCCGCAATCAGAAAAGCTGTCTTAAGACTAACCTTAATAACCTTAAAAAGCCAAGTAAAAACTAACCAGGCAACCAAAATCGCGCCAATAACTAAAACGATTTCCATTGATCATCACTGCCAAAATCACTGGGACTTATTTTAATCTATCAAATTTAGCTATCAAATTTTAAACCATTGAAATTAGGCGATCGCCATTATTTAAAGTTTGACTAGCCGTAAGCACATTTTCCCTGGCCCATTGATCCGCCGCCAAAATATCCGATAAACTGGGAGTGCTAGTATTTTGAGTTGCAAAGCGATCGCAGGCCATCTCAATTAAACGGGGAATATCTAGAAAAGCAATTTTTTCCTCTAAAAAAAGAGCCACAGCCTGTTCATTGGCTGCATTTAACACAGCCGGCATGGCCCCACCCGCCCGACCAGCACTATAGGCTAATTGCATACAAGGATATTTCTGATGATCGGGTTCTCGAAAAGTTAAACTACCGGCTTTCACTAAGTCTAGGGTTTCCCAATTGGTATAGAGGCGATCGGGCCAGGACAGTGAGTAGAGCAAGGGTAAACGCATATCTGGCCAACCCAACTGTGCCAAAACTGAGGTATCTTGTACTTCAATAAGAGAATGAATAATACTTTGGGGATGAATGACAATATCAATGGCATCGTAATCTACGCCAAACAGAAAATGGGCTTCAATGACTTCCAATCCCTTATTCATCAAGGTAGCCGAATCAACAGTAATTTTACGACCCATCGACCAGTTGGGATGTTTAAGGGCATCCTGTACCGTTACATAGGGTAACTGTTCCACTGACCAATCTCGAAAAGCTCCCCCCGAAGCCGTTAAAACAATGCGTCGCAAGCCCCCTGGGGGAACGCCCTGTAAACATTGGAAAATCGCAGAATGTTCTGAGTCAGCCGGTAATAATTTCACCCCCTGTTTTTCCACTAAAGGCAAAACCACTGGCCCACCCGCAATTAAGGTTTCTTTATTCGCTAAGGCAATATCTTTTCCAGCTTCAATAGCGGCGATCGTGGGTAACAGTCCGGCGCAACCCACAATGCCTGTCACTACCGTTTGAGCATCTCCATAGCGGGCGACTTCTACTATTCCCGTTTCTCCCGTCACAAAAATAGGAAATGGTGCTAATCCAGTTAAGGCTTCTTTGAGGAGATCTAACAAGTTTGGGTCACGAATCGCGACGATTTCTGGATGAAACTGACGAATTTGCTCTGCGAGTAACGTAATATTGCTCCCCGCCGCTAGGCCCACCACCTGAAATTGCTCAGGATATTGGGAAACAATATCAAGGGTTTGTGTACCGATGGAGCCAGTTGAGCCAAGAATAGAGATGCGTTTCACAATAGTTGTTTAAACGGGGATGTCATCTAGTCTAAAGGGATAGGGATCATCTGGGAAGATTGGGGAGACTGGGGGATGGGGAGACTGGGGGATGGGGAGACTGGGAGACTGGGAGATGGGGAGATGGGGAAAATGAAGAAAGTTGAAGACTTGTAACAAGATATTTCCTAAATGGTCGCTCATGTTGCAAAGTTATGATGAAAGCTGTTAAACCGTTTCTATTTTAGGAGTCAAGTTATCATGGCATTATCTGATACTCAGGTTCTGGTAGCATTAGTGATCGCTTTGTTACCGGCTATTCTAGCGTTTCGGTTGTCAACGGAACTTTACAAATAGAACTCCGTCTGACTCTGGATAGCTGAAGTTCTAGGGCGTATGACCTGCGCCCTTTTAGGACTTCCTAAGATCTTCATTTTTGTCTTCTATCTATGACTGCTCGTTCTCTCCAGACTGCACCCTTACGTCGTTCAACGGCTGCCCGTCGTCGTAGTCGCCCTCAAACTGCTCTCTCGCCGGAACATCGATGGGTCGTAGCGGAAATTGTCTTTAAGATGGGTCTTAATGGTATTTTACTGATGGGTGCGATCGCTGCCTTAGTTCGTTTGTTACCCTACCAGCAGGTCCAACAGGCGAAATTAGAAGAAGTACAGATGCAGGTACAGGAAACGCAACAAAGAGTAGCGGAATTGCGAATGGATTTTAATCGTAGCTTTGATCCTCAACAATCTCGCAAAATTATGGAGGAACAAACTCCCCGCCTTTTTCCGAACCAACGCCATATTATTCTGACGGAACCCAGTAAGAAATAATTTAGTAAAACCCCCAACAAACCTCAGGGAATTTGTTTCGTTACTAAAATCCCTGGGTTTTTGGTCGCAATCCGACAATGGGGTACTCTGATGTCTGAATTAGCAATTTAAAGTTGATCGAATTTTTCCGCGACTAACAAACCTTGATTGACTTTTTCCGTGACTAAACGGCGATAGAGTTGTAATTCCTGGTAAAGCAGTTCAGGACTAGGATTCCCAGCTAAGGCGGCAGCGCGAAGACTCTGTTCTTCAGCCTTGGAAATCACATTGTCGGCGATCGCTTTTTCAATTAAAGTATGCAGTCTGGCTAGTTCTTGTTGCTCTTCTGGGGTTAAATCTTGTCCGTGACGAGTAATTTCCATTACTTTAATCCTCCTTAAGACAATAAAAATGTTATCGGAATCTATACATCTGATATTGTAAGGCAATTAAACTGTTCTCCTCATTGAATCTTCAGAGTCTCTTAATAAAAATAGCTTAGTCTTAGCGTCGTGAGTGCCTTGATTGGCAGAAAGTTTACTAGACGGAAGGTTCCCCAAGCCGTAGAGTAATAAAAGTGCTAATCCCATTTTTCTTGCCGATTCTGTGGGGGGACATTGGGGTTGTATCTCATTCTTTACTATTCAATGACCAGTTTTTTCAGTTGTTAAATACTATGACCGTTTCTGCCGTTAGTGATCCCCAAACCTCTGTTCAACCTTCTTTACCGCCGGCTGATGCGAAAACCAGAGTCAGCCAGTTCATGCAATCTATTCAGGATGAAATTTGTCAAGGCTTAGAACAATTAGATGGCAAGGGACACTTTCGGGAAGATAGTTGGCAAAGAGAAGAGGGGGGCGGCGGGCGATCGCGGGTGTTGCAGAATGGTGGTTTCCTAGAACAAGGCGGCGTTAACTTTTCGGAAGTTTGGGGCAAAGAACTACCACCATCCATTTTAAAACAACGTCCTGAGGCGGCGGGGCATGGCTTTTATGCAACCGGAACCTCAATGGTATTGCATCCCTACAATCCCTATGTACCAACTGTGCATTTGAATTATCGCTATTTTGAAGCGGGGCCAGTGTGGTGGTTTGGTGGCGGGATTGATCTCACCCCCTACTATCCTTTTGCCGAAGATGCAGCCCATTTCCATCGCACCCTGAAAGCTGCCTGCGATCAAACCAATTCAGAATTTTATCCCGTTTTTAAACCCTGGTGTGATGAATATTTTTATTTGAATCATCGTCAGGAAATGCGGGGTATTGGTGGCATTTTCTTTGATTACCAGGATGGTCGTTCGCCCCTTTACCGTGGCCCCCATGCGGATAAGGCTGCCGCACAGTATAGCAATCAACTGGCTCCGATTCAGCCCCTAGATTGGGAAAATCTGTTTCAATTTGCCCAGAACTGTGCCCATGCTTTTTTACCGGCCTATAGTCCCATTGTCGAAAAACGACGCGATACAGAATACGGCGATCGCCAACGACAATTTCAACTCTATCGTCGGGGTCGTTATGTGGAATTTAACCTGGTCTATGACCGAGGCACGATTTTTGGTCTGCAAACCAATGGCCGCACTGAATCTATTTTGATGTCCTTACCACCCTTAGTTCGTTGGGAATATGCGTATCAACCAGCGGCCAATTCCCCAGAAGCAGAGTTAACCGAACGCTTTTTAGTTCCTCAAGATTGGGCTAACTGGAAAGCCAGTCATTAGTTTTATCTTTTCTTAAGCCTTCACTAACCCGCTAACCCCCAATGAATCTCCATGCAACCTGATTGGCAAGTCGCTAAAGTTTACGAAGATATTTTCTATCACAAATGGGAAGGTATCGCTAAAATTACGATCAATCGTCCTCATAAACGCAATGCTTTTCGCCCGAAAACGGTCATTGAAATGTACGATGCTTTTTGGGATGCCAGGGAAGATGCTCAAATTGGCGTGATCCTATTGACAGGAGCGGGGCCCCATACCGATGGTAAATATGCCTTTTGTTCCGGTGGTGATCAATCGGTGCGGGGAGAAGCAGGTTACATCGATGAAGCGGGAACCCCTCGTTTAAATGTCCTGGATCTACAACGGCTGATTCGTTCTCTGCCTAAGGTGGTGATTGCTTTAGTGGCGGGTTATGCGATCGGGGGAGGTCATGTTCTGCATTTAGTTTGTGATCTGACGATCGCTGCCGACAACGCTATTTTTGGACAAACAGGGCCGAAGGTGGGAAGTTTTGATGGTGGCTTTGGCTCTAGCTATCTAGCTCGCATTGTCGGCCAGAAAAAAGCACGAGAAATTTGGTATCTCTGCCGTCAATATAGTGCGGAACAGGCCCTGGCAATGGGATTGGTCAACACTGTTGTACCGATTGAAGCCCTAGAGGCAGAGGGCATTCAGTGGGCGCAGGAAATTCTGAGTAAAAGTCCGTTGGCCATTCGTTGTCTGAAAGCAGCCTTTAATGCAGACTGTGACGGTCAGGCTGGCTTACAGGAATTGGCCGGTAATGCAACACTACTTTATTACATGACCGAAGAGGGTAGTGAAGGAAAACAGGCTTTCCTTGAAAAGCGTTCCCCCAATTTTCAACAATATCCTTGGCTTCCTTAAAAAAAATTTAATTAATGACCGGCGATCGCCGAAGATTCTACGGGAACAACTTCGGTAACACGGTCATCGCTGGTAACACGGTCATCGCTATAGGATAATGCTAAAGATTGCTCAAGCCGAACCACATCTTCCAGATTTTCCCAAGCCGTTGCAAAAGGACGGACTGCCAAAGCGCAAGCCTTCCATTCGCCACGCACCGGAACACTGAGTTGATTACATAGCCCACCCCGTCGCCCTTCCGCCTGATAATAGCGGCAGTACCGGCAAGAAGAAGTCATAAAATTAGCGTTTTTCATCGGTATCTCTAAAAAAATAATTTTTATGCGTCACTTAATAATGTCTCGTCTATACCTATTTATTATCCTCTATCCCTCAAATCACTTCTTTGGGGTTATAAGGGAGATTAGGTAAGGATTTCAGTGATCCCCGTCAAAAAAATCTCTTTAGCTTCTTTTAATAATCCTTTTACAATTCGATACAATGACAAGGCAATCCACTTACCTTCCCAGTAAATAAAAATGAATTATACCGACAGTCTCCGTCAAAGAAAGCATTGGGGATCAAGTCTAACTGGCTTATAAATGAGACAACTATCATAGTTTATAGAAACTAGTCGCTTAAGGGTTATAGCTAAAATCAATAGCATTATTCAAATTTGTCTATTTCAAAATCTCAGAAAAATTTTGGTTTGTTGTATTAAATGCTACAGATAAATTTTAAAAATATTAGTCCCTTAGCTGTAAAAACAGCTTTCATCAAAACCTAGGGAAATGCCAAAGAAGGGGCTATTCTGGGAAAGAGTAGGTATAGTAACTGGGCAGAATTTACCGCCATTAATGAGACTTACTTCCGTGCAAACGTCCTGCTAAACGCCCTTGGCAGCTTTTAAAGCCCTGCTAATTACTTAAATCCTTTTTTCCCTATTGGCAAGATTTACTAGTGATAAATACTCAGTGACCAGGCTTAATCTGAAAGATAAAGAATTTAGAGACTTCGTTGTGATTGATTGGCTTGACTCACGAACAATGCAAAAAGTTCTTTCCCCGTATTGAACAACACAGGAATTCTGCCTTATCGTTGATCTGCATCAATATTACATTAAAGAGGAAAGTAAGTAATTACACTCAAAGAAGATTACGAATTGTTAAGCCAAAGGCTCGGCATGGGACACCAAATTAGTCTAGATTTCTTTCTATAAAATGCTTTTTCTCTAAATGCCATGCAGGTCAGAGCCACAATTATCTGTCTTGTTTTTATTGGAGGTCTATTCTCTACGGTTCTTTTGGAGAATGATCCCCATTTTGTTCAATGGTTAGGGTTGACCCTGTTTTGGGCCATCATCAGTGTTTTGGCCGGTTTGACATTACCACGTTACTGGCGACGGGGGCCGAGGATGTCTTTTTGGCTCTGTATGGGAATTTTGGCTATCTGTGCAGCGATGTATGGTCAATGGCGTATTCCCCAAGCGAGTCCCCAGGATGTTAGTCAGGTTGTACAGATCTCCGATCGCGGTTCCCAGCCAGTAACCATAACGGGAGAATTGCTAAGTGTGGGCAGAAGCAATCTTCATGATCGACTGCAATTTTGGCTGCGGGGGGAATTGGTACAGATTGATGCCGATCCGCGATTTAAACCGATCGCTGGCCAGGTCTATCTAACCTTGCCGAGGGAAGTGGGAGAAAAGTTCACGCCCTGTCAAAAAGTCAGGGTTCAAGGCATACTCTATCAACCTCCAGGCAGTAAAAATCCAGGGAGTCAGGATTTTCGTCAGTATTTAGCCGGTCAAGGCGTTTTTGCCGGACTCAAAGGAGAAACGGCGGTTCCCATTGGTCAAGGTTTTTGTGGTTTTTCGCAACTGCGATCGCGGATTGTGGATGCCCAGGGTTTATGGTTGCCGAAAACAGAAGGCTCACTGATTAGTTCAGTAGTCTTAGGACAAAAAGCAGTGGATTTACCCTACAATCTCCGCAATTTATTTTCCCAAGTAGGTTTATCCCATGTTTTAGCGGCATCAGGATATCAGGTTTCTCTCCTAGTGGGCACGACCCTCCTCTTAACCCAAAAATTTCCTCGGCGATCGCGCTTTGGGTTAGGACTGGGAGTTTTGCTCTTTTATTTGGGACTGACTGGATTACAGCCCTCGGTCACTAGAGCCGGTTTGATGTGGGTTGGGGTTTTAATCGGAGAATTGTACGAACGTCGGTTGAAAACCTTGGGGGCGTTATTACTAGTGGCCACCTTACTTTTGGTCGTTAACCCAATTTGGATCTGGGACTTGGGATTTCAACTCAGCTTTTTAGCCACCTTTGGCATTGTTGTGACCAGTCCCTATTTACAAAGCCAATTTGATTTTTTGCCCCCTAAAATTGCTGAAATCATTGCTGTTCCCCTAGCAGCTTCCGTTTGGACATTACCCCTCATCCTTTATCAATTTAATGTTTTCGCTCTAGCCGCAATTCCGCTTAATATTCTGGTCAGTCCCCTGATAGAAATAATCAGTTTAGGTGGCGTGATCAGTGCGATCGCGGCCTTAGTTATTCCGTTGGCCGGTAGTGCGATCACCTGGCTTTTGTATTATCCGACTCACTGGTTAATTCTCCTGGCCCAGACCTTTAAACAGTTTCCAATTGTGGCAGTAGGTAATATTTCTGTCGCAGTTTTGGGGTTAACCTATGGGGCAATGATTTTAATTTGGTTACATCCTGAGTGGCAAAAACGTTGGCCTTGGATAACCGTCGTTTTATTGAGTTTTTTAATTCTACCGTTGTTCTATCAGCAGCTTACCCTGGTACGAGTAACCGTTTTTGATCAAACTTCCCAACCGATTCTGGTCATTCAAAATCCAGGTCAAACCATCGTCATTGAAGACGGCAACTCTGAAACAGAGCAATTCCTTCTCAAACCTTTTTTAGCAGCAGCCGGCATTAATCGCGTAGATTGTCGTCTCAATCTAAACAAGGTGTCTCCCCCGCCCTGTACAGAGTTAACCTGGTTTAGCCAGAATCCTCCCATACTCCAATTATCACTCAAAACCAGACGGTGGTTAGTCTTTCCCTCCACCATTCCTGATGCTCTCCCCGATAGTTTATTCAGACAAATTCCTCCCGATGTTGTGGTTTGGGCGGGTAAGTTAACAACAATCGATGGCTTAGAAAAAATACGTCCCTTAACGGCGATCGCGGTTAGTCCCTACGTCAGCAAAAAGTTAAAGCGTCGGTTAACCCAAAAAGGGATTCAACTTCAGATCACGGGGCAAGAGGGGGCGATACAATGGACACCTCAAAAGGGTTTTCAATCGGCAGTTGAGTTTCGAGATTAGGGGACAAATAAGGGTAAAGTAATAAGAGGACTTGAATGTGTCATAACTTTGATATTATTACCCTGATTTTTCTTGCGCCTTGAAACTAATTTTTTTTGCGCCTTGAATGAGTTGCAATGCTAAATCATCAGAAGTAAAAGGATTATTTTCTTTGTCCTTATCACTACGATTAGATCGCCCATCAATTTTATCTGACAAACTTTTAATCTTAATTACCCGATCGCCTTCATTCCAAAAGTTATCGTTGAGATCAATTCGATATTTTTTCTTTTCTCCTTCTGAAGTGGGAAGTTTTCCATCTGGATCACGTAATTCTAGAAATAATTCGTTATCCTTATTTTTATCAACATCAAAACCAAAATGTAATTCTTCTAGTTTGAGAGAAATATCTAGGGCTTGCTGAATTTTTCCATCAAATAAGCAAATCATCACGCCCGTTGAGAGGCGATCGCCTCTTAGTAATTTAAGTTTATTTTTTTCTTCATTAAAGCCTTCAATCTGTAAATCTGGCCAACCTGAAACCACTTGGGAACGTAACAAGAAGCCTGTAATGATTTTCAATTTATCCTGTGAAATACTATTCTCCTTGTCGTGTTTGATATCTTTTTGTTGTACCCGTCCAATACTGAAACCCGCATTTCTCACAAAAAGAATGAGTACGAAACCCAGAAAGCTTATAGAGTGTGGGTTTTGACGGGTTACTCGTCTTGGAGAAAAAAAGACAGTGTGTGATTAGGATTCAATCTAAGTAGTCATGCAAAATTAATTACCTATACAGACAAGTGCTATAATAGCCTAAATCAAAAGTAATGATACCATATAAAAAATCAAAAAGGAGATGACT
>Ga0208854_1000213_pt1 | contig 14117 bp, 19 predicted proteins | sample LakMenEpi30Nov11_FD_150748 | JGI IMG/M metagenome (GOLD analysis project Ga0208854, IMG submission 150748) | Freshwater microbial communities from Lake Mendota, WI - 30NOV2011 deep hole epilimnion (SPAdes) | ecosystem: Environmental > Aquatic > Freshwater > Lake > Epilimnion/Euphotic zone ...
CGTAAGACAACAGTCTTTTGTCTTCTTCTGTAAATTCTAACTTAATCATTTCTCAGCCTCTTGACTAATTTTTCTATTTTTATTATATTATCTCTTATTTTTAAAATTCGCAACTTGTGACCGTGTTTAGTATGCAACTGGTTGGATGTCAATCAGCGTCAAGTCTGTTGGGCCCATCTCAAACGAGATTTTACGGCGATGGCAGAAAGGAGTGGGGTTTCACAAGAGATTGGGGAGAACTTATTAAGCTACCAGCAGCGTTTATTTCGCTGGTGGCATCAAGTGAGAGAGGGGACGATGAGCACAGAACAGTTTCAACTAGCGGTCACGTTCTTGCGTCGAGGCTTTAAGCAGGAGTTAGAAACTGCCGCCGCTCTTCCTATAGAGAATAAGGAGAAATCACCTTTAGCCCACACGATTCGGTCTTGTCGACAAATTCTCAAACTAGAAACCGCCCTTTGGACGTTTGTTGAGCAGATAGGGCTCGAACCCACTAACAATGCCGCAGAGCAAGCTCTTAGACCTGCGGTTATTTGGCGACGTACTAGTTTTGGCAGTCAGTCCGAGGCTGGTAGTCAATTTGTCGCACGTCTTCTTACAGTCGTTACTTCCCTTAAAGCTCAAAATCGGGATGTTTGGGATTTTCTTTCTTCTGTTTGTCGGGCAGTACGGTTCGATTTACCCTTCCCTTCCTTAATTCCCATTGAACTTCAACCACCTTGAATGCTTACGTTTTATTTTGTTGCCGATAAGCTGTAATCATTTCCTGTAGAGCATCTTGGACTGATTGACGACATAATTCCAGGGTCTCACCTTCTGAAATTACTTCTGGCCATTCGATCAGTTGACCCATATAACCTGAACTAATTTTGGTGTACGAAATAGTAAAAGTTGTCAGCATAATGAGCAGTAATCAGCTAATATCTTTTATTTTACTGTAACTCTTTAGTGAGCGCCATCATACTTTAAACTAACGAAGGGCGGCGATCGCGGTTTCAATTTTTGAGAATAATCACACTTTTAATTTTGCCGCAGCGCGTAGTTTAGGAAACCAAATCACGGAAAATAACGATAAAATTCTCGACGATGAAGAACCCGTGCGAAGGTAATTGTATCACCTTGTACAAAAAAGCCAATTCTATAGTCATCAACTCGAACTCGGTAAGCGTTATTTTCTCCTTTTAACTTTTTGACATTGCTGATCTCACTCAAGTCTTGATAGGCTAAAATTTGATTGAAAACTAGGTTTTTAATGATTGGATAATTGGGTGTGCTTTTTAAGCTTTTAATATCCTTAATAAAGGTTGGAAGATATTCGGTTTTCATTCTTTTTCTAATTCTACTAATGCTTCCTCCATACTTAAGGGAGTTTCATCTTTGACTTCCATCATGGAACGAAGGAGTTCACTATCTTCAAAGGTTTCAATGATTTTTTCATAATCTTTAAAGTTAATAATTACTTTCTGAATATGGCCCTGAATGTCTGTTACTAATTCCTGGGCAAAGGGATAATTGTTTACATTCATGTTGTTTGCTCCTGTAAGGGGATTAAATAGAGAAGATTCGCTGTAATATTCTAACAAATTGCTCTTCTTTTTTCAATGATCGCCTTTTTTATTTTGTTATGGTAAAGTCAGCGATGCCAAAGGCACACTTCGCGCACGATATTATTCTTTAAAGCAAATAAGAACAGCGATCGCCTTTTTTAACTTCGATTCTTTAACCAACGCTGAAATGAGGTTTGACTTTCGCCCGATGGCTGTCCTAGAATTAAATTTTTAAGACTAATATCTTCATCCAGTTGATGCCAATGAATACCACTACCGTCAGCAATTAAACGATAATCATTACGCTCTAAAATGGAACCATTTAACAGACGTGGATACCATGCCAGAGGGACGGAAATGGTGCGTCCATCGGATAAATCTACGGAAAGAGCCTCGTCAGTGATGGTTACTTTTTGAATGATTGGTATGGTCAATAATTCAATCGTTGAAGAAGTCATGCCAGCCTCTTAGTAATTGTTCTTGATGAGTTTCAACTAATTTTTGAATGCGGTTAATTTCTACACGGCTAAATCCTTGATTATTTTGAAGACGGACGGGCTGAAGCCAAAATTTAGTGAGAGATTTATCCCGTTCAATGTGAATATGGGGAGGCTCATTTTGATCCCCTGCATAGCAAAAAAATCGGTATGGGCCAACGGTTAACAGGGTGGGCATTCAAAAATATTAACTCTATTCTTTACAACATAACTGATGTCTATATTAAGTGTCAATAAAAATTTGTATTTTTTTAAATTGTCCTTACTAGGGTGATCGCCATATTTCTTTAAGGAGATTAAGAACAGCGATCTTGGAGTATATTTTTAAATTTCTCCGCGTATTCTGAATGCGTTTTTCCTCGACAATCCATAGGTGATGAATAATTTTTTCCTGCCCAAATAATGGGATTATGTTTTGAAGAATGGAAAGCAAAGAGGGCTTGTCTTGACGACTAACCCGAAATACAATAATTCCTAAGAATTGTTCAGGGGGATAATTTCTAATATTAGCAAAATCCAGATCAAGAGTAACTAATATCCTACCTTCTTGTTGACAAATCTCTAAAAGAATTGGGTCTTTTTCTCCTTTTAGTTTTTGCTGATGTACAGTCATTGCATCATAACCGTATTCTTGAAGTATTTCCGCAAATTCTATTGGTAAGTTTTCATCAATTTTAAATTTCATGTTATCCCTATTAAGCCGATATGATTCTTTCACAAGCTAGTTCTGCGGCATAGGAAATCGCTGCTTTTAGATCAAGTTCGCTCAGAGATGAATAGCTTTTTAATATTTCTGCATTACTGACTCCAGCCGCTAAGTTATCTAGAATAACAGACACCATAATGCGGGTTCCTTTAATGCAGACTTTATCATGACAGATGGAAGGATCACTTGCAATTCTTTCTTGCCATTTCATATTTTTTACTCTGAATGTCTTTCATCTCGAATTATATCAGACAATTTCCGTAAGTGACAGATGCTCACGGTAAGCGATCGCCATCATTCCATAAACTAACGAAGAGCGGCGACCGCATTTTTTATTTTGTTAGAGGGAAGTCCGCGATCGCAAGTTAAGAGGAAGACAATTTTTGTTGACCATGTACGACAGCCAGGACATCAATTCTATCATGGTTGAAAATTAAATTGTGATCGCACTTCCTCTATGGATTTAACCTGCCCCGCTTGGCTGTCCGCTAAACCTGCTTCGACAGTTAAAATCAAATAAACTTGGTGCATAATATCATCCCAAGTACAGTTATCAGGTAATTGTTCAATGAGACTATGGGCTTGTTGTTTAATGTTTAATGTTTTCATGTTTTAGCGTTATCAAGATTTTGTTGAAAATGCGAATTGTTGATCATTATAGTCCATTTTTTAAATCATTGTTTACCTTTTCTAATCTTGTTATAGAAAAATCTGCGATCGCAATCATTCTTTGAAGGGATTAAGGACGGCGATCGCAACATTCAATACAAATCCCACACTCGAAATGTTATTATTAACGACGGAGAGCAATAGTACTTAGCACTAGAGAAATGAACGCGATCGCGGACACAACAATCAGAGCAATTCGTAAAATTTTAATTTGTTGAAGGAGATTATAACGTTCTTGTTGCTGCAAATTACCATTTGCTTGTAAAATCTTAAATTTATGATCTAGTTGCTCTAATATCTGTTTTATTACTTCATGCTTATAGGTTTTGTAAACACTTAAGAAATTACATCTCATGTTTTTTTTAGGAACTAAAAAACGATTTTCATTCTTCTGATTAATGTCACGAGGAGTTCCAATTAATAAATGCTGAGTAATAATAGCTGGAATTACGATTTCTGTTTTAAATTCAATCATTTCAGCACTTCGCAAACATAATATTTGATTTTGAAAATCTAATTCTTGAAGCAACTGCTTAATTTCAATTTTAAAATTTTCAATTCTTTGGTAATTGTATAGATCAACCATCATTAAAAGAGAGTTATTTGGCATTTTTGATAACAGATAACGAATATTAAGATTAAAGCTATCAAAATTATCCAATTCATTCAAACAATTCTGAAAAACAAAAATCTGACTATTGTTCAGTACATTTTCTAATGAGAAAAAACTCCCTGCTTGGCAAAAATCAATCTGCTCTGTGGAAAAGCTAAATTGACCTTGCCAAAGTTTAGGGATTATATTTTTAGTAATATTTTGTCCAATTTTCCATGTATCAGAAAAAATATCATAAACTGTAATTTCTAAAGATTGAACTTTGGGATAATATTCAGCTAGAAAACTAGCTAAACCAATTGCTTCTGGGGCCGCTCCTGCTCCAAACAAACAAACCTTAAGATGCTTTTGTTCAAATAAAAATAAGTTATGATGGGATGTATTAATTTTTTCTAAAATATGTCGAGTCATTTCCGCATATTGAGGGTAATAGGTAATTAAATAAGCCGCCTGTACCTCAGCACGAGAATAATCAACAGAAACCGAATTAGTCCGATAAGATTGACGTAAATTTTTGACTTCATTTTGTAAGGATTGCAGATATAGAATAAAGTCTCTCTCATTTTTTTGAATTTGACTTAAGACCTGTAAATCTTTCAAGATGAACTGATATAAATCTTTCATAACGTTAATCAATAATTGTTCTAAAGGTCAAATTAATTCTTGCCAAAACAGGTTTCGTCGTCTTTGGAATTTGATGTAGCCAACATTCCTGAGTTTTGCCCTGCATTAATAATAGACTACCAGAAGTTAAATCAATTGTAATTGGCTCTATATCTTTTCTTGTTTTATGCTTTAACATAAATTGACGAGTCGCTCCAAAACTAACAGAGGCAATAACAGGGTTTTCTCCTAATTCTTTTTCATCATCACTATGCCAGGCAACACTGTCACGCCCATCTCGATATTGATTAATTAAAACACTATTAAAGGTACAGTTACTAATTTTTTCAACCCGATTTTTTATCTCTAATAGTTGAGGAGTCCAGGGTAAAGGTTCCATTCTAATTTTTGAATAGGTGTAAACTTTACCTGTATCACCATACCAAGCGGTTAATCGAGGCAAAGGAATCTCTTTCCCAAAGTGTTTAATGGTATCATGTCGCCATTCTATTTCTTTCAGTAAAGCATTGAAAATTTGCTCACTTTCTTTTAGGGCAAAAAAGCTTTTATAGAGAATAATTTTACCATCAGTTTTTAAAATATCTGACTGTCTCTTTTTCGTATACAATAATCCCTCTAAACCGTGTAGCTCATAAAGATTAAACCACTTATGAATAGTACCTTGATGACAGTCAATATAATCTTTGAAGTCTGGGTAACATCGGACATCTTTATTTGCACATAAATACAACACCAACAATTTTTTCTTTTTGGTTTTATTTGTCTCCATTTCATAGCTTTTTTTAAGAAAATCTGCTGATTCGCTAATATGGATGTGAAAATAGATTTGATTCTTTTTATTTGCCATAAACAATCTCAATAATAATCTTGATTATTAGTAAAAGCTGTTGCTTTATCTGTAACTTATCAACTAAATATTTTAAATTTATTAATCACTTTCTTGATTGATAACTATTTATAGTTCTTCAATTAGAGGATTGAAAGAGCTATTGGGGAATTACTAATTTTGGGTTGTTCTTTGATCACTTACTATTGCTCCTTGGAAAGTTTACTCAAAACTTAATGATACAGCGATCACCGAGTAAAAGACAAGGGAAAGGGGGAGTATTATTTAAAATATCTTAAGCGATCGCCGTCAACAGAGCCAAAACTGCTATAATTTTATTAAAAAGCTTCTTCTCCTCATAATGCCCTCTCTCAACATCTCCCACACCTTTAAATTCACCCCCTCCCTCGCCCTAGAAGCACTACAAAACCAACGATTTGATGATCTAGAACACTATCAAGTGCGTTTAGACTTGTTTAACCTGTCCATCATGGCAGACTACGATCAACTCCTTTGTTTGCCCACCTTAAACGCCATTGATAAATATTGGTATCAAATCGAAACCGCTAGAAAAGTAATGCGTCAATTAGGCGGTAGAGCCTTGTTAGCCGATGAAGTAGGACTCGGTAAAACCATCGAAGCTGGATTAATTTGTAAAGAATATTTAGCCAGGGGACAAATTCAATCCATTTTAGTCTTAAGTCCCGCCTCCTTAGTCTCCCAATGGCAACAGGAATTAAGCGAAAAATTTAACATAGATAGCATCACCACAGACTCTAAATTACTACAACAAAACCCCGAAGAATTTTGGAATAATAATCAAAGAATTGTCGCCTCTTTACCGACGGCCAAATCTGCCAAACATTTTCCCTTTGCCACTGGACGCAATTGGGATTTAGTCATTGTCGATGAAGCCCACCATTTAAAAAATCGTAATACCCTTTCCTGGAAACTCGTTAATGCCCTCAATAAACGCTTTATTTTAATGTTGACCGCGACCCCTGTACAAAATTCCCTAGTCGAATTATTTAACCTTTTAACTTTGCTTAAACCAGGACTATTAAAAACTGAAGCCGCTTTTAAAAAAGAATATGTAATGTCAGGCAATGGTCGCGTTCCGAAAAATCCCGAAAAACTGCGTCAATTAATGCGAGAAGTGATGGTACGCAATACCCGCGCCCTAGTAGATGTTAAACTGCCAAAACGCTTTGCGACAACCATTTCTGTTACCCCTTCCCCTGCCGAGAAAAAATTATATCAAGATGTAACCGAATTTTTACGCCATCCTGATGTTCCTCTCGATAAACTTTCTACTACTAACTTATTAATGCGAGCAGGGTCTTCTCCTAATGCCTTAACCGATTCCCTTAAACAACTCAATAAACGCATTGAAAGTGATGTTTTGAAAAGTTTAGTTAAACGTTCTGCTCAAGTTAAAAAAGCCGAAAAAGCCAAAGCCTTAATTGATTTATTGCAACAATCCCAGCAAAAAACCTTAGTATTTGCTACCTTTAAAGCCACCAGTGATTATTTACAAACGATGCTCCAGGAAGCGGGTATTGTTTTTGTCACCTTTCGTGGTGATATGTCCCTCAAAGAAAAAGATGCGGCCATAGAAGCCTTTCGTAATGATGTTCCTGTTCTTTTGGCTTCGGAAACAGGGGGAGAAGGTCGTAATATTCAATTTGCTAATGCGATCGTTAACTATGATTTACCCTGGAATCCGATGAAAATTGAGCAACGAATTGGCCGTATTCATCGTATTGGACAAGTGCAGGATGTCTTTATTTTTAATTTTTGTTTGAAAGATAGCATTGAAGAATATATCTTAAGCGTTCTCCACGATAAAATTAATATGTTTGAGTTAGTCGTTGGCGAAATTGAGACAATTTTGGGGAATATGGATGAAGACTTAGATTTCAGTGAAATTGTGCGGGATTTATGGCTTAAAAATCAGGCTAAACCAGAGCTAGATTCGGCTTTTAATCAGTTGGCTAGTGATTTATTAAAGGCGAAGGATAGTTACAAAGAAGCCCAGGAATTAGAGGAGCAAATCTTTGGGGAAGACTTTGAGGCTTAATAGAACTCTTGCAAAAGTCTAAGAAGTCCCCCTTTTTAAGGGGGATTTAGGGGGATCAATCCGCACTTACGCAAGAGGTCTAATGAAGGTGTTTTTCTGTTATAAATAGTTTTGGGCGCAAGCCTTGCGCCCCTACGGTTAAATTAATTTAAAACAAGATTGTAAGCATGAGTACAGACCCAATTTTAGCCGCGATCGCCGATTTAGTTTCCCTAGAGGGAGGTCTTGCTGAATTAGAGGAAGAACAAACTTTAAATGTTTTATTAACAAAAAATATTGCTAAAGCCTTAGAATTGCCCGAAGAAGTTTCCCTTTCGACCCAAATTGATAATCCTAAGAGCTTATTTGTTACCTATCATTCAGAGTTATTACAAAAATTTTCCGACTTATTAGGAACTAGAGGCTTAGTTGCTAGCTTAGGCGTGCAATTCACGGGTCATTTTAAAAACAGTGGCTTTGACAAAATGGTACTACAAAAAATTATTCCCCACAATGGTTTAATTAAATTTGTAGAAGCAAAACGACAAAATACTCCCTATCTTTGGTGTCATGTGGCCTATACTGCCGAAGCGGATGAAAAAAGAATTGGTATGATTTCTTTTTTTGTCAATGGTTTAACGGGGGTGGCTCCCGTAGATATTGGAGACGCGCTACTCTGGCAAAGCGATCGCATTGCTATTGATCCTCAATATCAACCCCAGATTATTTCTATCGAAGAATTAACCCCAATTATTGAGAAAATTTCTGGTAATATGATTACTGAAAATCTTCATCATTGGTCTGCTAAATTAGCCAGAGCAAAAGCAAGAGATGAAGAAAGACTAAGAGCCTATTATGGAACTATTAGCAGTGAAATTAATCGGAAAATTATGACCAAACAGTTAGTAGATGAAGCCAAAGAAAAGGAAGAATTGCGTTTAGCGGCGACCCAGGGAGAATTAGAAAGAAAATTAGCCGATTTAGAACAACGCTATGCCATGCAAATCGAAGCCAATTTGTATAGTGCCATGGTCATTTATTTACCAACAGTTCATGTACAGTGTGAGCTAACTCGCAAAAAAGCCAAGCGTATGATTACAGCGATTTGGAATCCCTTTACTAAAATTATTGAACCGCTCCGTTGTGAGTTGTCAGGTGAGACAATTTATGATTTTTATTTGGATGAAAAAGAAGCAAAAATGATTGCCCCTAGCTATTGGGAAAACAGTGGTATGGGTAAACGAAAATAGAATGTTTGATAATAGAGAGATCGCACTGTCATCAACCAAACCGACAGATCCGCGATCGCTCTTTGGATTAGGGGTTAAAATAGGCATAAAAATTGTCGTCTAACTTCAAAGAGAATGAATTGCTCCTGTTTGCCAGCGATCGCCGTTAATCAAAGTGTGAACTTGCCATTCGGGTGAGGTTTCAGGATAATCCAAACGGTAATGGCCGCCACGACTTTCTTGCCGAAAAAGAGCACTTTTTAAAATCAGATAGGCAATATCCAAGAGATTGCGGGTTTCTGACCAGGTACGCAGCTTTTCTTCCTCTAGATTTTCCAATAATTGCACCGTTTGACCCCTGGGAACCTTCGTTAAATATTGACTACTGGGAAGTTGTTCAAAAATTTGTCGCCATGCTTCTACTTCCGCGATCGCGTTTTCTAGATGGGATTGAGTTCGACAAATGCCCGCCGAATGCCACATTAAAACCGGTAAAGATTGACGCAGTTGTTCAATCGTCGCCCAATCCGATGACCAATCTTCTGTACATATTATTGGAGGCAAAGAAATCGATGGCTGCGAGACTGGAGGTAAGTCAATCTGAGTCAATTGAGAGGCAAAAACAATACATTCCAACAGAGAATTACTGGCCAAACGATTAGCTCCATGCACTCCGGTACTGGTTGTTTCACCGATCCCATAGAGACCGGTAATGGACGTGCGACAATCGAGAGCCGTGCGGATTCCTCCCATCCAATAATGGGCTGCTGGGGCCACTGGAATTTGCAGTTCGGTTAAAATATCGATGCCCCATCCCAGACAACGTTTGATAATGTTGGGAAAACGTCGTTGAATGCGTTCCGGTTCAATGGGACTAAGATCCAAATAAACCTTTGCGGTTGTGGGATCGGTTTCCGTAGCTTCCAAATGCTGAAAAATCGCCCGACTCACCACATCCCTGGGGGCTAATTCTCCCTTCGGATGGTAACGAAAGGCAAAGCGATCGCCGACCCGATCCAATAAATGCGCCCCTTCTCCTCGAACCGCTTCACTAATCAAAAAATGAGGTACACCTGGCTTGGTTAAGGCCGTGGGATGAAATTGAAAAAACTCTAAATCCTGTAAAATTGCTCCCGCCCGCCAAGCCAAGGCCACCCCATCTCCTGTACTAACTGCCGGATTCGTCGTTTGCACAAACACCTGACCACCACCACCAGTGGCCAAAAGCACCGCCCTTGCCAATAGCCACCGCACCTGATTTTGGTAAAGCAGACTAATCCCCTGACAGGTTTGGGTTTCAGGATCACAGTCTAAACCAAGGGCGATCGCCTGGGAAAAAATTTGAATATGGGGACAGGCCAAGACCTTATCCATTAAGACACTAACAATGGCCCGTCCCGTCGTATCGGCGGCATGGAGCACCCTGGGCTGAGAATGGGCTGCCTCTAGGGTTAAGGCCAAATCTGAGCCATGACGGTCAAAGCTGACCCCTAAATTGACGAGATCTTGAATGGCCTGGGGAGCGTGTTCAACTAAAAACTGTACCGCTTGGGGGTCACAAAGTCCGGCACCAGCTTCAAGCGTATCCTGACAGTGAAATTGAGGCGAATCTGTTGGGGCGATCGCGGCAGCAATACCTCCCTGGGCCCAATCACTGGCCCCCGTTTTTAATTTGGCTTTGGTGATTAAAGCAATACTCAGGGAGGCCGGTAAACACAAGGTTGCATACAGCCCCGCAGCCCCAGAACCGACGACAATCACATCAAAGTCCGTTTCAATCATTCATGCAAGTCCAGTTTTAAAATAATGAGTCTTATGGGCAAAGAAAAAAGGCTAATCTTCCTAGGATACTGCAAATAAGCCTGAGCGATAATGCTCAATGATCTTCTTCGCCAGAATGAGGGAATATTTGCTCTCAAGTTTGTTTCATTCGTTAAGCTAGAATCATTCTTTCTTTCTGGATCAGTCAATCCATCAAGATTATTTGATGAATACTTCTGTGACGCTTGCCCCCCTAGACCTTCAAGCTGGTTTCCACGCCCTTTCCGATCCCTGGCGACTGCAAATTATTGAGCTACTGCGATCGCAGGAATTATGTGTGTGTGAACTGATGGAAAAACTGGAAATCAGTCAGTCTAAGCTCTCCTTTCACCTCAAAATCCTCAAGGAAGCGGGGCTAGTTCAGACTCGTCAAGAGGGGCGTTGGATCTATTACCGTTTAAATCTGGCTCAATTTGTCCTGATGGAAGAGTATTTTGCTAATTTGCGGCGTTATAGTCCGATTTTGCCGGGCCGTTCTTGTTGAGACTGGGGAGAGGGGGAGACTAGGAGAGGGGGAGAGGGGGAGACTGGGAGATTGACAAATCAAGTTTTTTTGATATGTTGGAAGTGGCAACTCTATTATTTTGGCTGTTATGACCACAGAAGCGGTGATTCGTCGTTTATCCTGGCTAGATCGTTTGCTCACGCTCTGGATCTTTCTGGCAATGGCGATCGGGGTGAGTTGGGGCTACTTTTTCCCAGGCATTGAAGGTTTTATTAACCAATTTCAAGTCGGAACCACTAATATTCCCATTGCGATCGGGTTAATTTTGATGATGTTTCCTCCCTTAGCCAAAGTTCGTTACGAAGAACTGGGAGATGTTTTTCGGAATGGGAAAGTTTTAATACTGTCTTTATTACAAACCTGGTTAATTGCGCCCATTTTGATGTTTACCTTAGCAACGCTATTCCTTCACAATTACCCAGAATATATGACGGGTTTAATACTAGTCGGTATTGCTCCCTGTATTGCAATGGTGATTGTTTGGAGTGAATTGGCCAGGGGAGATGCAGAATTTACCGCCGGACTAGTTGCCTTTAACAGCATTTTTCAAGTTCTCTTTTATAGCGTTTATGCCTGGTTTTTTATCTCTGTTTTGCCACCTTTATTTGGCTTACAGGGCAGCGTTGTTAATATCAGTATTGCAGAAGTTGCAAAAAGTGTTTTTGTTTATCTCGGTATTCCCTTTCTGGCTGGATTTTTTACACGCTACTTTTTACTCAAAGTTAAGGGAAGACAATGGTATTACGATTTTTTTATTCCCAAAATTAGTCCGATTACCCTCATTGCCTTACTGTTTACCATTTTGATTATGTTTAGCTTGAAAGGTAGTCTGATTGTCCAGATTCCCTTGGATGTGGTTCGCATTGCCATTCCCTTGATTATCTATTTTACGATTATGTTTTTTGCCAGCTTTTATATGGCTTGGAAAATTAAAGCTAATTATGCTCAAGCTGCCAGTGTGGCCTTTACCGCCGCAGGTAATAATTTTGAATTAGCGATCGCCGTAGCTATTTCAGTCTTTGGGATCAACTCTGGAGCCGCCTTTGCTGCCGTGATTGGCCCCTTGGTAGAAGTTCCCGTTTTGATTAGTTTAGTGAATGTTTCCCTTAATCTTAAAAAACGTCTCTGGGCAAACAGTCTCTAACTTGTTTAAGGGTTAAATTTTTAACAACCGAAATCGGCTCTGACTTCAATACTTCAACTTTATTTGATGAAAACAACTTTCCCTCATCCATCCATCGAAATTATTTCTAGTTTCCATGCCCTGTCCGATCCCCTACGGATTGGGGTGATAGAACTACTGCGATCGCAAGAATTATGTGTTTGTGAATTGTGTGAACAGCTAGAAACGTCTCAATCCAAGTTATCTTTTCACCTAAAAACCTTAAAAGAAGCGGGTTTTCTTCGTTCCCGTCAGCAAGGACGCTGGATCTATTACAGCCTTAACCTAGCTCAATTTTTGGCTCTCGAAGAATATCTGGCAGAATATCGACGATTTAGTCCCGTTTTACCTGCTCGCTCCTGTCCAGAGCCAAATTAACCCACCAATTTTTCAAGGTATATTTTTCTTTTTGCACACCATCCCCTCTTGACAAATCAATTTTTTTTGAAATAATAAGAAAAGAAAAAAACCTTATTTTATTTAGTTTGTGTCTAGTATGACCCAACGAACCCTCCAGGTTTTCAGACAGCAATTTAGGGAAATCCTAGCAGAAGCTTTGGGAACTTTTATCCTTGTTTTTGCGGGAACGGGGGCAATTATGACCCATGAAATTAGTGAAGGAGCGATTACCCATTTAGGCATTAGTTTTGTTTTTGGGGCGGTCGTAACTGCCTTGATTTACGGACTGGGGCATATTAGTCAAGCTCATTTTAATCCTGCTGTCACCCTAGCTTTTTGGTCGAGTGGTTTTTTCCCAAGAAATCGAGTTTTTTCCTATATTTTGGCTCAATGCTTTGGTGCGATCGCGGCTTCTCTGACGCTTTTACTTTCCTTGGGCAAAGTCGGTAATTTAGGTGCGACAGTTCCTTTAGAGGGTAATTGGCTACAATCCTTGATTTTAGAGACGATTTTAACCTTTATTCTCATGTTGGTGATTTTAGGCTCAGGCTTAGACCGACGCGCACCATTGGGTTTTGCTGGTTTAGCGATCGGTTTAACCGTTGCCCTAGAAGCCGCTTTTATGGGGCCAATTACAGGAGCAAGCATGAATCCCGCCCGATCTCTTGGGCCAGCCTTGGTTAGTGGAGTCTGGGAAGCCCATTGGATTTACTGGATCGCACCAATTTTGGGAGCGCAATTAGCCGTCATCGTTTATCGAGTTTTATCTAATGATTTTCGAGATTTTCAGGGAAAAGAACAATGGTCGTAAACACAGGTTTTGAGGAAGATTGTAGGGGCGAATTGTGGTCAGTGAGTTTATCGAACTGCGTTCGCTCATTATATGCAATAAATCTATTGTTCCAGTTTCCAGAGAACAAAAAAAATCAGTAATTAATTGCTGATGGTTCGTATTAAATTCAGTTCACTTTATCCCCTAAAAATCATGAAAAAAGTCATGTTTGTCTGTAAAAAAAATTCCGCCCGCTCCCAAATGGCCGAGGGCTTTGCCAAGGTGTTAGGAAAAGGCCAAATTGAAGTTACCAGTTCAGGTTTAGAAGCCAGTCAAGTTCGACCAGAGGCGATCGCTACCATGAAAGATATTGGTATTGACATTACGGATCAAACCTCCAAAGCCTTGGCAGACTTTAACCCAGAGGATTTTGACATTGTTATTTCTCTCTGTGGGTGCGGCGTAAATCTACCCGAAGCATGGCTACTGCGCGATGGGTTTGAAGATTGGCAATTGGATGATCCCGCCGAACGCCCTGAAATCTTTTCAAGGGTACGGGATGAAGTGAAAGAGCGAGTCATTCAGTTAGTTAGGGCTTGCTGAAAAAGTCCACAAAACGAACCTAGATGCCACAGGGCGCGAAAAATGGTGACTTCAGAGATCAGTTTCCAGTTTTACCTCACATTTT
>Ga0208854_1000214_pt1 | contig 14117 bp, 12 predicted proteins | sample LakMenEpi30Nov11_FD_150748 | JGI IMG/M metagenome (GOLD analysis project Ga0208854, IMG submission 150748) | Freshwater microbial communities from Lake Mendota, WI - 30NOV2011 deep hole epilimnion (SPAdes) | ecosystem: Environmental > Aquatic > Freshwater > Lake > Epilimnion/Euphotic zone ...
AAAAAGGAATCAAACCAGAGAATGAATCAGCCCTACCCAAAACTTGGGGGGCTAGGGGGGCTGAACTAAAAAACGCAAATTATCACCGTGCGAGGTATAGCCCCACAACGCTACCTTTCTTCTGAGTGCAGCCTCCCTCTGCTCCGCTGTTTGCTGGCGGAAATAAAAGCTGACTCCTCCCTCCTTATACCTAAACCGACGAAAACGCGATAAGCATCATGGGAAAAGTCATTGGGATTGACCTTGGGACAACCAATAGCTGTGTTGCCGTTCTAGAAGGCGGTAAACCGATCGTGATTCCCAACTCCGAAGGGGGAAGAACCACGCCTAGTATTGTCGGTTTTGGGAAGGGGAGTCAGCGACTGGTTGGCCAATTAGCCAAACGGCAATCTGTAACCAATGCCGAAAATACGGTTTACAGCATTAAACGTTTTATTGGTCGCCGTTGGGATGAAACCCTAGAAGAGCGTTCTCGTGTTCCCTACAATTGCGTGAAGGGTCGGGAAGATACCGTCAATGTGGATATCCGTGGACAGCAATATACGCCTCAAGAAATCTCCTCCATGATTCTGCAAAAGCTCAAAATTGATGCAGAAGCCTTTTTAGGAGAATCTGTCACCGAAGCCGTCATTACAGTTCCGGCCTATTTTACCGATTCCCAGCGTCAGGCCACCAAAGATGCTGGCACCATTACTGGGCTAGAAGTCCTACGCATTATCAATGAACCGACGGCAGCTGCCCTCGCCTATGGTTTGGATAAACAAACCCAAGAAGAACTGATTCTTGTTTTTGATTTGGGTGGCGGCACCTTTGATGTATCGCTCCTCCAACTGGGTAAGGGCGTGTTTGAAGTGGTTTCAACCTCTGGCAATAATCATCTAGGGGGAGATGACTTTGACAATAAGATTGTCCGCTGGATGGTAGAAAACTTTAAAAATCGAGAAAAAATTGATCTTAGTGCGGATAAAATGGCCATTCAACGCCTGCGAGAAGCAGCCGAAAAAGCCAAAATTGAGCTTTCCAGTCTCCTCAATACATCTATTAATCTACCTTTTATTACGGCGGATGAAAGTGGGCCAAAACATCTGGAAACCGAACTGAGCCGATCGCAATTTGAAGAATTAAGCAAAGATCTTTTACAGGAAACCCTAACCCCTCTCACCCAGGCTCTCAGTGATGGAGAATTAAAACCTGGGGATATTCAGCGTGTCATTTTAGTGGGAGGGTCAACACGAATTCCCGCCGTCCAGAGCATGATCCAAAAACTTTTTCCCAACAGCCAACTAGATCGCTCCATTAATCCTGACGAAGCAGTTGCCCTGGGAGCAGCTATCCAAGCTGGGGTGTTAGGAGGAGAAGTGGATGATGTGTTGTTATTAGATGTCACCCCTCTTTCCCTAGGCATTGAAACCCTAGGAGAAGTTTTTACCAAAATTATTGAGCGCAATACCACTATTCCGACAAGCAAATCCGAAGTCTTTTCTACGGCTGCGGATGGTCAAACCTCCGTTGAAATCCATGTGCTTCAGGGCGAACGGGCCATGGCCAACGATAACAAAAGTTTAGGCAAGTTTCTCCTAGCTGGCATTCCTCCCGCTCCAAGAGGTCTGCCCCAAATTGAAGTCAGTTTTGAAATTGATGTCAATGGCATTCTTAAGGTATTAGCTCAAGATCAGGGCACAGGAAGAGAGCAAAGTATTTTAATTAGTCACACGGGTGGGCTAAAAAGTAATGAAATTGAACGGATGCGTCAGGAAGCGGAACGGTACGCAGAGGAAGATCGCCGTCGTATGCGCATGATGGAACTGCGGAATCAGTCTGATAGTTTGTTCTATACCTACGATACAACCCTTAAGGAAAATAGCCAGTTTATCCGCGAAGAACTCAAACAGGAAAGTCGCCGTAAGAAAGAACAATTGGCTGTGGCTTTGCGAACTCCAACAGTAACGGTAGAGAAACTTCAGGTCTTGGTTGAAGATTTCCGTCAGATTATTCTTTTGATTGGGACGGACGTTTATCAGCAAGCCAATGTGGGCAGTGTTCATCCCTTTGAAACCTTTGGCAACAATTTAATAGAAGCCATTGATACTCAATTAGAAAGTCAAACAAAGCGAATGCCTCGCCCCTCTTCTCGTCCGACGGAAGCGATGCCTAGTTATGCGGAGACATCCCCTATTTATCAGTTCCCTGATGATGAAGGTTTTGACTTCGATGCGGATGAAACCATTTCTAGCGATTATGAAGCAGTGGACTAGAGAGAAGCCGAGCAAGCAAACGCAGCCAAAATCGCCGGAGCGGTACTATCCTTGGTGGTATTTGGTTCCCCTTTATCCCTATAGCCAAAAACCAACGCTCCGATTTGAGGTGGTTCCTGACTGGATTTGGTGTTTTGAACAATACCAAGGCATTTTTTATGTCGTCGTTCCCATTCGGATGACGGTGATTCGTCTGGAAGCAGGAGGATTATTGGTCTATGCACCGATCGCCCTAACGTCAGAATGCTTAGGTTTAGTGCGAGAATTAGAAGCCCAATACGGTGCTGTTCAATATATTATTCTGCCCACAGTATCAGGATTAGAACATAAGGCCGTTGTTGGCCCCTTTGCTCGCCAGTTTCCCCAGGCAAAAGTTTATGTCGCTCCTGGCCAGTGGAGTTTCCCCCTGAATTTGCCTCTGTCTTGGCTAGGATTTCCCACCCAACGCACTCATTTTTTACCGGTTGATAGCAGTAACACTCCTTTTTATGCAGAGTTTGACTATCGGATGCTTGGCCCCATTGATCTGAATCTGGGACAATTTGGTGAGGTGGCTCTCTTTCATCGGCGATCGCAGACGGTATTAGTGACGGATACTCTGATCTCAATTCCCCAGGAACCACCGCCTATTTTAGAGATTGATCCCTATCCTCTGCTTTTTCATGCCAAGGATCAGGCCAGGGCACCCATCTTGGATAGTCCTGAAAATCGTCGCAAGGGTTGGCAACGGATTTGTCTGTTTGCGTTGTATTTCCAAGCCAGTACTCTAGAGGTTGCTAAATTCTCCCAAGCGGTTCAGGATGCTCAACAGGCCTGGGATCGCTCGGCGAAGGCTTTTTGGGGGATCTTTCCATTTCAATGGTTAAGCGGTTGGCCCCAGTCATTTCAGCAGTTACGGGGAAATGGCCGTTTGTTGGTCGCTCCCATTTTGCAAGAATTAATTCTCAACCGCCAACCCCAGCAAACCTTAGACTGGGCAGACCAAATTACTCAATGGAATTTTAATCGCTTGATTCCCTGTCATTTTGATGCACCTTTGGCCGTGACTCCGCAGCAATTTCGTCAAGCCTTTGCCTTTTTAGATAAACAATTGTCTCACGACCAAGCAGCCCTCATTCTCGAAAATCATCCCTTACCCCTAGAGGATTTAGCCACTTTAAAATCGATTGATCAGTTTCTTTACCGTTATCGGATTACGCCTTCGCCCTATAGTGATCCTCGTTCCTAGTGAACGGCGATCTTCTGCCACCATTATCACCATGCGATCGCTCCTTCGTTATGATGAGATTATCGATTTCCAGGTTGTCCGATGCCCAATCCTCCCTACCGTTCGACCTTAGAGCAATTGATGCAGCAGGCTGGTATTGCCGACCTGGAAACCTTGCAGAAAGCTTCTGGATTGTCGGCTTGGCAGTTGAGCCGTATTCAATATGGGCTATTGCCTAAAATGTCGGTCGAGACCCTAGTGCAGTTAGCGCAGGCTCTCAATTTACCGCTCGCCGTTGTTTTAAATCATCTTTCCAGAGAACCCTTAGTTCCCACACCTCCCGATCACCAGGCAGAAATTGAACGTCTGACGGCGGACTATGAACGGTTAGAAATGCAACTTCTGGAGCAAAGAGAAAATGTCAAGGAAGAGTTGCAACAGGAAGTCCTGAGAATCCTAGAACCCTGGTTATTACAATGGCCCACTGCGGCTGCGGCTGCCCAGAAAAACCCCCAATGGCCCGCCGTTAAGTTACTCCCTCTAGTGCGACCCTTGGCAAATTTGTTGAAACAGTGGCAGGTAGAAGCGATCGCAGTTGTTGGGGAAACCGTTCTTTTCGATCCTCAATGGCATCAATTCATGGAAAGTGACTTGCCGAGTGAGCCAGGCACCCCGATGATTGTCCGTTACGTGGGTTATCGTCAGGGCAAAAAACTCCTCTATCGCGCTAAAGTAAGTCCCATTGCGGTTACAACTATTTCGACCGTTGAGCCAGTCACCACTGCTTCTTCGTCATCCCCAACCCCATGACTGAACTGCGAATTGTTGCCACCAAGCCTTTTTCTGAACATCGTCACTTGCCGCGAGGGTTGCGTCAATCCCTCAGCATTTTTCAACAGCCTCACTATCTGGCAAATTTAGTGCAGTGCTTTTTAGGGATTTTGGGCGATCGAGCGGGTCAAACCTTGGTAATTGGAGGAGATGGCCAGATGATGACTAAGGAACTGCTCCAAATCGTGCTCAAAATTGCGGCGGCTAGTGGGCTGAGTCGCATTATTATTGGTAGCCAGGGTGTTCTTTCCCCGTCGATGCTTTCCTATTTGATTGGCCATTATCAGGCGATCGGCGGAATACTGCTCTCTTCTCGACAGTTAGAGAATGAACGAGAGATCCAATTAGATTACTACGAGAAAAACGGTAGAATTGTCTCTTTGCATATACTGGAGGCCCTGCAAGAACGGAGCCAAATTATTCAGAACTATCAGTTGTTGGATATACCGGATCTTAACTTCAATCGAGCGATGGTGATCAGCCTAGAAAATTTGACCTTAGAAGTGATTAATTCTGCGGCGATTTATAGCAAATTGTTAGCCTCACTGTTTGATTTAGATGCGATTCAGGATTATTTACTCCCACAAAACTACCCGATTGCAGTTAAATGCTTTGATCCTGTTAACTATGCCTATGGTCAATTGCTATTAGAAAAAAACCTAGGATTACCGATTGGCACTGTCTCCTTTGAAACCTTTCCTCCTCTCTTAGATACCCTAGAAGCCCGTATTAATCTCCCCAGGGGCAATCATCCTCCCTCCTTGACGGCGGTTTTAACCCAACATCGCTATGGTATTTTTGGCAAGGAACGTGGGGTCACAGCCAGTGATAGTTTAGCCATTTTAGTCGCCCATACGGCTTTAATTCCAGCTTATCGAGGTCAAGAGATTACCGTGGCGCGATCGCCCTTTGCTAGTGTTGCCGTCGATCATGTTTGCGCCCGTTTAGCCTTTCCTTGTTACGAAAGCTCCGATCAATGGGAGTTTCTGAGTGAGAGTCTGGAAAGTTCGGGTATCACCTTAGCGGGTAATGAGCGGGGGGAGTTAGGGGCCAATTTTAGTCGAGAACGGGATGGACTTTGGGCCCTCCTTTTTTGGCTAAATATCCTTGCTCTCCGTCAGCAATCCGTAGAAACGATTCTCCAATCCCATTGGTTAAAGTACGGACGCAATTACCATCTCTGTCAAACCTATAGAGACATCGACCTAGAGATTCTTTATCCCTTCTGGGAATCTCTGCAAAATCAAGGTTTTCGAGAACAAGCCAATGGACATCATGAGATTGTCTATAGTTACCCGCTTAAATACTATGACCAGAGACAATTTCAGACCATTGAAAAGGGAGGCTACTGTCTGGGCTTAACCGATGGTTCTCGAATTATTTTTAAATTTGAGCAAGGTCTGAATTCCCAAAATACTGGCAATTTACAAATCTATTTGGAAAGTTACGAACCGAATGCCTTGGCTCAGTCCCTAACAGCCCGTTCGGCCTTGGCCCCCCTGCTCGCTTGGGTAGAGTCTTTGTCCTGGGTACAAAATCTTAACAAAGCGTTGTTAAATACTGCCCCGATCAGAAAAACACGATAGGATAGACAGGAAAATCGCTGTGAGGAATAAACGATGGTAGATGTCAAAATAATCCTGATCGTACTGACAGGAATTTTTATTGTTTCCGCGCTCTTTTTTGGCACGAAAAACGGGTTCTATGATACTGATAATTATGATGGCAATGGTTCCGCCCATTAATTATGCCTCAGCGTCGTTTCTCGGCCCCTTCAAAATCACTACTATCCTGTTTTTCCTATGCGGTGGGTCACGGAAAAGAAGGGGTGTGTCTATTAGTGCGCCTAGGCCCCTATCGCATTTTGTTGGATTGTGGACTGCCGGATATTGCAGATTTACAAACTGATGGCACATCTCCAGCCGATGTGGTCATTTGTAGTCACGCTCATGGCGATCATGTTAGAGGACTGTACGCGCTCCATCAAACCTTTCCCACCTTACCCATCTATGCCAGTGAGGTAACGGCCCAGTTATTACCGCTCCATTGGCCTGATCGCCAAATTAATGCCGATTTTTGTCAGCCCTTACCCTGGCGCAGTTCCCTACCGCTCTTTGAAAATCTTTCCCTAGAATTGATTCCGGCGGGCCATCTGCCTGGGGCCAGTCTGATTCTTTTAACCTATCAGTTACCCAATCGTACCTATAAGGTGCTTTATACGGGAGATTTTTCCCTTTCTAATCTTCAACTGGTAGAAGGGCTTTCCCTAGAGAATTTGCGAGGTTTGGCTCCCGATGTTTTGATTTTGGAAAGTAGCTACGGAACTCGCCGCCATCCCCATCGCCGACAACAGGAAAAACGGTTGATGGAACAAATTAATGAGGCTTTGCAACGGGGACGGAATGTTTTGTTGCCAGTTCCGCCGTTGGGTTTGGGTCAAGAGATTTTGAAGTTACTCCGATCGCATCATCAATTTACCGGACAGGATCTCGATATTTGGGTCGGTGGCAGTTTGCAACAAGCTTGCGATCGCTATCTGGAGCTTTTACCGCAATTTCCCCTGGCCGTTCAGAATTTTGCCAAACATCAACCTCTCTTTTGGGATGAACGGGTTTGTCCCCGCTTGCGACCCTTAACCTTCAAACAGGAGCAGACCGCAACCGATAAGCCCTATATTGTCCTCACCGATCAATGGGAGACTTTTTGGCAAAGTGAGGATTGGCAAAGGGGAGTCTGGACAGTGCTATTACCTGAATTTCCGACCGAAGAAAGTCTGCCGGATTTTAATAACCTGGCGGCTCAACCCAGTCCAAGGGTGGCGATTGAAACCTATTTGTTAGCGGAACACAGCGACGGACGCAATACAACACAATTCATTCACAATGTCCGCCCCCAACACATTGTTTTTGTGCATGGTTCTGCCCCCGATATTGTTGATCTGACGGCCTTAGAAGAACTACAAAATCGGTATCAACTCCATTCTCCCTCGGCCGGTGTTCTGGTCGATTTACCCATCGGCGATCGCTTTTTACAACCGCCTTCTCCCACTCCCACCGTTTATGAAGGTGAAGTGAATGAGTTAGATTCCAGCAGTGGTGAATTGGCCCCTAGTATTACGATTACCCTCAGCGATCGCCTCACTGAAGATCCCCGTTGGCAGACCTTTGCGAATACCGGCTTAATTGAAGGGCGTTGGCAGGGAGAAGAATTAGTGCTGCGAGGCATCAGTCAACGGGAACTCTTAAAACAACACCAAGAGTCCAAACGGCAGGAAGATTTAGATTGTTGTAGTAATTGTCGCTACTATCGCCATCAACGTTGTTGGAATACCGTTTCTCCCTTGGCCGGTTTTCGCGTCACCCCGGAAGGATATTGCCCTGTTTACGAATCCTGGGAATCGGTTTGAAACAAATTTAAAACCAGATACTAAATTAAGAGAACGAAAAAAAGAGAACTACAGTCGTCGCTAAGCTGTTACGAATTTAAATGGCATAATGATTTTGCTGAAAGTCTTGTAACAAGGGGCTTAAGCCCCTTGCCTATATGCGTTTTAGATAGTGAACAGCTTATGCGGATGAGATTATTTCCTCAATCGCTCTAAAAGCGTTGCTATAAAAGGATTATAAGCTATAAACAACTTACACTAGAGACCTATCAATCTTCTCTTCTTAATCTTACCTTTACCCATAAATGTTATTTGTACAGATATTATCAGTGAATGATTTGATAATTTCAGTTAATTTTATGACTATCTCTCGCGGTTCCAAGAAATTTTCCCGTAAATCTGTCTCACTATTCTCGGCCCTGGCCCTAACACTAAGCCTGGCTGCCTGTGGTGGTCAGCCAGAGAATACAGCTACTCCTGGCGGAGAGATGAGTAAGGCGGGAGCCATTAAAGTCGATTTAAAAGGTAATGTCGCTTTAACCGGTGCTGGAGCATCCTTTCCTGCACCCTTATATCAAAATTGGTTTGTACAATTAAATCAAGCCGTTCCCCAACTTCAAGTTAACTATCAGTCCGTTGGTAGTGGGGCTGGCGTTGAACAGTTTACGAAAGGGACGGTGGATTTTGGGGCCAGTGATGTGGCCATGAAGGATGAAGAAATTGCCAAGGTCAGTAAAGGGGTGCTGATGTTGCCCATGACTGCCGGTAGTATTGTTTTGGGCTATAACTTACCTGGAGTCGAGGGATTAAAACTTTCTCAAGCCAACCAAGCTGACATTTTCCTCGGCAAAATTACCAAGTGGAATGATCCTAAATTAGTTAAGAACAATCCTGATCTGAAACTACCAGATAGTCCGATCACGGTAGTTCATCGTTCCGATGGTAGTGGTACAACAGGCGTTTTTACCAAATATCTGGATGCGATCAGTCCCGAATGGAAAAAGAGCATTGGTTCAGGCAAAAGTGTACAGTGGCCCACTGCCAAGGGTAAGTTTATCGGCAGCAAAGGGAATGAAGGGGTGACAGCATCGATTCAACAAAACCAAGGTGCGATCGGTTATGTGGAGTATGGCTATGCCAAAAATAACAATTTGACCATGGCCAGTCTGCAAAATAAAGCTGGAAAATTTATAGAACCCAATGAAGAGAGTGCTGCTAATACCTTAGCTGCGGAAACTCTTCCCCCAGATCTACGGTTATTTATTACCAATCCTGACGGCGAAAAATCCTATCCGATTGTCACCTATACCTGGATTTTGGCTTACAAAAAATATGATGATCCTGAAAAAGCCAAAGCGATGGAAGTGATGATTCAATATGGGTTAACGGAAGGACAAAAACAAAGTAGTGCCCTGGGCTATATTCCGCTACCCGCAACCGTGGTTGAGCAGGTCGCTAAGGCAGCAGATGTCATTAGTCCTGATTTTCAAATCACCATCAAGTAGTTAGTCAATTCTTGGGAGGAAGTCTTGCTAATCAGCCTTTTCCTCCTATCTTACTTTTTCCAGTTATCTTATTGTTATGGCTTCCTCTAATCCCCCGATCACTGCTCCCTTAAAATCCCGTTCTGAAACTGAAAAACTGCTAGAAAAAATCTTTCGGATAGCAACCCTGGCCTTTGCGGTAGGTATTGGTTTAATTTTATTCATTATTGCGATCGTTGTTTTTTTTGAATCGATTCCTGCCATGCAGCAAAGTGGCCTAGGCTTTTTGTTTGAAAGTCAGTGGGATCCCGTTAGAAATGTCTATGGTGCTTTACCCGTTATCTATGGAACCTTAGTCAGTGCGGCTTTATCTTTATTGATTGCGGTACCGTTAGGTTTGGGAACGGCAATTTTTTTAAGTGAGGATTTTATTCCCCTCAATATTCGGACAGTGCTGGTTTTTTTAGTGGAATTATTGGCGGCTATTCCCAGCGTTGTTTATGGACTCTGGGGGATTTTTGTGTTGATTCCCTTGATTAAACCTTTAGGTTTTTGGTTACACGAAAATTTTGGATGGTTGCCTATTTTCAATACGGCTCCTGCCGGGCCAGGAATGTTACCTGCCGGTATGGTTCTCAGTATTATGATTCTGCCGATTATTACGGCGATCGCCCGTGATTCTTTAGCTTCGCTTCCCCCTGAGTTAAGACAAGCTTCTTTAGGGTTAGGCGCAACCCGTTGGGAAACCATTTTTCGGGTTTTGGTTCCGGCTGCTTTTTCCGGTATTGTGGGCGGTATTATGTTGGCTTTGGGTCGGGCAATGGGAGAAACCATGGCCGTGACCATGATTATCGGGAACTCCAATAAATTAAGTATTTCTTTACTTAATCCTGCCAATACGATCGCCTCTCTACTGGCCAATCAATTTGCAGAAGCATCGGGACTACAGGTATCAGCCTTAATGTATGCCGGATTGGTGCTAATGATTTTAACCTTAGTTGTTAATGTACTGGCGGAATTAATTGTTAATAAAGTGAAAGCTAAATATTCCTAAATATTTCACCGGATTTTGATTAAACTCCATCTAACTCGAAACCCATCATTTTTGATCGCTCATTTATCCCTCTCAATTTCCCTTAAAAAGCTCAAAATCTATCAGTTTGTCGATCCCCCTAAATCCCCCTTAAAAAGGGGGACTTGTCCCCGGAATATGTCTAAAAAAACTTTAGTTTCCAAATTAAGGATGTGGTTTAAGTTACTGCAAGCTTATTAACAATCAGTTCACTTTGTATTTTCCTCATTTTTGCCCATGAATCCTTCAAACCTGAAAAGACAAAAGTTTAGTCCTCGAACCCTGTTTGGCTTAATCATGACCGGGATTGCAGGAGCCTGTATTATCATTACCCTGATTCCCCTGTTTGCAGTTCTGACTTATGTGGCAGTTCAAGGTCTAAGCCATATTAATCTTAATTTGTTCACCAAACTACCGCCGCCCCCAGGATTAGCCGGTGGGGGGATTGCTAATGCTATTCTTGGCACGTTGATTGTGGTGGGATTGGCCACCTTAATTGCTGTTCCCTTTGGGGTTTTAGCGGCGGTCTATCTTTCGGAGTTTAGTAATAATAATCAGGTGGCTCGTTGGGTACGTTTTGCGACCAATATTCTGAGCGGTGTACCTTCAATTATTGCCGGAATTTTTGCCTTTGGTCTTTTAGTGGCAACGGGCATTGTCGGTTTTTCGGCGATCGCCGGTGGGGTTGCTCTGGCAGTGTTAATGTTGCCCACTATTGTACGAACAACCGATGAAGCTCTCCAAATTGTTCCCCAGGAGATTCGCTGGGCGGCCCTAGGAGTCGGAGCTTATAATTACCAAACCGTTTTATTTATTGTCTTACCGGCAGCTTTACCTTCGATTCTCACGGGAGTCACCTTGGCGATCGCCCGTGCGGCGGGGGAAACCGCACCCTTAATTTTTACCGCCCTTTTTTCTAATTTCTGGCCGAATGGGATCAGAGAACCGATCGCCACTTTGTCGGTATTGGTGTACAACTTTGCCACTGTTCCTTTTAAACCCCAGCAGGAACTCGCCTGGGCTGGCTCTCTAATCCTTGTTTTTCTCGTCCTCATTACCAGTGTTTCGGCTCGATTAGCCACCCGTCGTAAAGTCTATTAAGAATGGCTAAGATTTGAATTTTTTGTTCACCCCCTTTAAGAGTGCTTATGTCCTCAGAAAACGATCAAACAACAACAGTACTTCAGGTACAAAACACGGACATTTACTATGGTTCCTATCGAGCCGTTCGTGATGTTTCCCTAGCGATTCCCAAAAATCAAATCACTGCTTTTATTGGGCCATCGGGCTGTGGAAAAAGTACGATTTTGCGCTGTTTTAACCGTCTTAATGATTTGGTTCACGGCTTTCGGGCCACAGGAAAAATCACCTATCATGGTCAGGATTTATACGACCCTACGATTGATCCCGTAGAGGTTCGCAAGCATATTGGCATGGTTTTTCAAAAGCCGAATCCTTTTCCCAAAACTATTTTTGATAATGTGGCCTACGGGGCCAGGGTCAATAAATTTACCGGAGATTTAGCTGAGTTGGTAGAAAAGTCTCTCCGTCGCGCTGCACTCTGGGATGAGGTTAAAGATAAATTACAGGCCAGTGGTTTTTCCCTCTCCGGCGGTCAACAACAAAGACTTTGCATTGCCAGGGCGATCGCCATGCAACCCGAAGTATTATTAATGGATGAACCTTGTTCGGCCTTAGATCCCATTTCTACCTTGAAAGTCGAGGAATTAATGAACGAACTGAAGGAAAAATACACCATTATTATTGTCACCCATAATATGCAGCAGGCGACTAGGGTTGCTGATATGACGGCTTTCTATAATGCAGTAGCAACGGATCGCGGTAACAAAGTAGGCTATTTAGTCGAGTTTAATAAAACTGAATCTATTTTTAGCAATCCCCAGGAACAAGAAACCAAAGACTATGTGAGTGGACGCTTTGGTTAAAGCAAAATAATTATCCTCTAGGTTATTAACAATGGTTTTAACAAATATGGTTTCTGATCAAAATGTCATCACTGAAGCTGTGCTTCGTACCCAAAATGTCAATGTTTACTACGGTTCCCATCTAGCAGTGCGGGAAGTTTCTGTGGATATTCCAGAGTTTAATGTGATTGCTTTTATTGGCCCCTCTGGCTGCGGGAAAAGTACTATTTTGCGCTGCTTTAATCGCATGAATGATCTGGTTGCCAGTGCCAAAGTAGAAGGGAAAGTCACCTTTCGCGGTCGAGATATTTATGATACTAATGTTGATCCGGTCAGTCTGCGTAGTTCTATCGGCATGGTGTTTCAAAAGGCCAATCCTTTCCCCAAATCCATCTATGAAAATATTACCTTTGGAGCCAAGTTAAATAATTATTCAGGCGATCTGGATGAGTTAGTGGAATCTTCTCTGAAAAAAGCGGCTCTTTGGGATGAAGTCAAGGACAAACTGCGTCAAAGCGGGTTAGCGTTATCGGGAGGTCAACAGCAACGACTCTGTATTGCTAGGGCGATCGCCATTCAACCCCAGGTAATTTTAATGGATGAACCCTGTTCGGCTCTAGATCCGATTTCTACCCTCAAAGTAGAAGAATTAATTCACGAACTCAAACAGCAATACACCATTGTCATTGTCACCCACAATATGCAGCAGGCATCGCGGGTATCCGATTACACCGCTTTCTTTAATGCAGAAGCCACTCAGAAAGGGGCCAAGGTCGGTTATCTGGTCGAGTATGATCGTACAGAGATCATTTTCCAAAATCCCACCCAAACAGCTACCCAGGATTATGTGAGTGGTCGCTTTGGTTAAGTAATCCCATTCTGTTGTCATGCGTTATGCTTTCTACACTGCCGATGTTTTTACGGAAACCATCTTTGGCGGTAATCCCCTCGCCGTTTTTCCCGATGCAGTGGGTTTAACGGGCCAACAAATGCAAAAGGTGGCGGCGGAGATTAATTACTCGGAAACGGTTTTCGTTTTGCCGCCTGCAACGCCTAACGGAACGAAACGCCTTCGTATTTTTACCCCTAAAGCGGAAATTCCTTTTGCCGGTCATCCGACGGTGGGAACAGCCTTTGTTTTAGTGGCGATCGCCGCTATCCCCAGGACTGGCTCAGAAATGACACTGTATTTTGAAGAGGGAGTGGGGATCATTCCGGTCAAAGTTCTCTGGGAAGATGATCAACCTTTCTATAGTGAATTGACCGCTGCCCAATTACCGGAAATCGGGCCGGAACCACCGCCTATTCCTATTCTGGCCGAGATTTTATCCCTGAAACCCGAACAAATTTTAACGGGAGAATATGCTCCCCAAGCTCTTTCCTCTGGACTCCCCTTTCTATTAATTCCCCTACGGGATCAAACCGCGATCGCTGCCGTTAAATTGCGCAGGGAACTATGGCAGCAATATTTGAGTTCCTTTTGGGCTAGTTCCGTTTATGTCTTCACCTTTGATACCAGTTCCAGGTTGATCGATCTGCGAGCTAGAATGTTTGCCCCAAACCTGGGTATTGAAGAAGATCCCGCCACTGGTTCCGCCGCCACTGTTCTAGGAGCCTATCTTGCCCAACGTGATTACCAAATGTGCCGACAGCCTGGCCAAGAAAGATTGTTAACTTGGCAAGTGGAACAGGGCATAGAAATGGGTCGCCCCAGTTTATTAAAAATTCAGGTGACTCAATCGGCCGATAGCATCGAAAAAATTACTGTTGGTGGCTCATCAGTTTTGGTCAGCCAAGGAATGATGGAAATTCCAGTGTTCTAAACCGATGGAGAGGCACACAGAAAACGGAGTTAACCAAAGTTAAACAGCGTCAACTGCTTTATATTCGCTCCCCGATTGACCGATGGAGGCTTACGCTTCCTTGGTTCTAGGGTCTGGGACTTGCCTTTGTCCGTT
>Ga0208854_1000216_pt1 | contig 14089 bp, 12 predicted proteins | sample LakMenEpi30Nov11_FD_150748 | JGI IMG/M metagenome (GOLD analysis project Ga0208854, IMG submission 150748) | Freshwater microbial communities from Lake Mendota, WI - 30NOV2011 deep hole epilimnion (SPAdes) | ecosystem: Environmental > Aquatic > Freshwater > Lake > Epilimnion/Euphotic zone ...
TATGAAATCGAATTTTGCATACATCTGGAAACCAGTCTGAGCCAATGTTTTAAAAGTTGCATCTTTAGAGATTCATACTGTAAATCAGCAACGCCAGATAGCTTTCTAATGGGCAAAGTGACTACGATTCAGAGGATCGATCCACAGGTTTATAACATCATCGTTAATTTAATTCCTCGAATCGCCTGATCTAATAATTCTATTGGGTGCATCAAGGGGAAAGACTGACCTTGCTGTTGAAGATGTTTCTGAATTTGCAGAGAACAGCCTGGATTGGCCGAAGCAATTAGCTTGGCTCCCGTATTCAGTAAATTCGTTACTTTTTGTTGCCCCAGAGCATCGGCAACTTGCGGTTGTAACATATTATAGACCCCCGCACTACCGCAACAAAGAGCCGCATCGATCGCTTCCTTGAGATTGAGATTGGGAATTTGCATCAATAATTGTCGGGGTTGTAAACTAATTTTTTGACCATGTAATAAATGGCAAGCATCCTGATAAACCACTGTTAACATTTCATCGCTAATGGGCATTAAAGGCGTTACTAAACCTACTTCTGCTAAAAACTCCTGGACATCCCTAACTTTCGCCACAAATCGCTGGGCCTTTTCTGCATAGTCTGGATCATTCGCTAAAATATGATGATATTCCTTGAGCGTATGACCACAACCCGCCGCATTAATAATAATAAAATCCACATTACTATCCGCAAAACTATCAATCATCTGACGAGCTAATGCCTGAGCCTGAGCTTCCTGTCCCTGGTGAGCCGGTAGAGCAGCACAACATCCCTGACTTTTGGGAATCACCACTTCACAACCATTGGCAGTTAATACCCTAGCCGTTGCCTCATTCACATTAGAAAAAAAGAGTCGTTGTACACAACCCAGAACCATGCCCACCCGATAACGTTGTGTTCCTTGGGCTGGAATACAATCAGGATAATTTCCCGAAAAAGATTGACGAGTAATTCTCGGTAAAATCGCTTCCATTGCCGCTAAACGGGGAAAGAACTTTTCTAGTAAACCACTGGCTCGTACCAGTTTTTGTAAGCCTAAATTTTGATAAATCCAGAATAAAGGTAATAGAATTTGTAAACGTTGGGGATAGGGAAAAAGATTAAAAATGAGCCATCGAATTAGGCGATCGCCGAGGGAGCGAGGTTGATTGCGTTCCACTTGAGAACGGGTCGCGCTAATCAGTTGATCGTACTGCACACCAGAAGGACAGGTACTCACACAGGCCAAACAACCGAGACAACTATCAAAATGTTGACTTGTCGTGCTATCTAAGGAGGCTTGCCCTTGGTTAATAGCATTCATCAAGTAAATGCGTCCCCTCGGAGAATCCATTTCTTTGCCGATAATGCGATAACTGGGACAAGTTGACAGACAAAAACCACAGTGAACACAGCTATCGATCACCTTTTGGGAGGGAGGATTTTGGAGATCAAAACCAATTACGGTTTCTTCTAGCTGGGTTTGAAAATCAAAACTGGCAGGATGATCGGTAGTATTCATGGAGGTTTAGAAGGTTATCTCTGACGATAGCACAGCCTTTTCTACAATGCCTTAACACAACATTAAGGTCAAGTCTCAAAAAGGTTGAATCCGATAAAACATTTCACCAAAGTTTTATTAAAAAAAGAAATCAGCGATCGCCGCTTTTGAGGCTAAGGGGATTTTATTTCTTTAACAGGTGTCCCTAAATCAGGCATAAACTCTGGTAAAAAACTTTGATCCGCTAAGGTTCCCAAACGGTGAGGTTCAAATAATTCCGGCGATGGAAAAGAACGATTATCCGCATCCACTTGAGAAAAGTCCTGGGGATCTCCGGCTGGCAACCAATTCAATAGTAGCAAAGGTAATAGTGTGGTTAAATTGGTAATAATAATTAGGGGAGCTAAATAGTCAAAATTAGTTTCCGTTACCCCTAACCAATGAGTTAGCAAAGCCCCTAATTCTTGAGACGTTAATCCTGCTAAATTCCAGATCGACATTAATAAAGCAAATAAAGTGGCCTCAATTCCTTTGGGACAAAGACGCGCCGAAAGCACTAAAACTGGCATAAAAGCCACTTGACCAATAACCGTTAAAACCAAACTATCCCCCAGACTAAACCAATGATCGTCAATGCCGATCGCCCGATTACTATGGGTGACAAGAATCAGGGAAGTAAAGCCGAGCAAACAGGAAATAATCGTACACCAGCCCAACATGGGACGAAAGGGAATCGTTTTTAGAAACTTTTGATATAAACCAATGCCAATTAAACCGGCCAAGCTCGTCACCAATCGTACCCGCCCCAAAAATTCTGGCTCAAACCCCAGTTCATTGGTTGTGAAGTAAAAAAAAGCTGAATCTGCGCTAGGAGTTGCCTGCCACAAAAAAATAAAAATTGTGGGTAATAAAATGGATTTCTGACGAATCGTTTGTCCTAATTGTTGTAATTGGTTTTTGGTATTGGCAAGGGGATTATTAAGAGAAGGCAAAGCGGGCTTTTCTTCCCCAATCAAAAAGGCCGAAAAGGAAACCAGCAAAGGAAAACAAGCTGTAATGACAAAGATAGTTCTAGTACTAATTTGTTCTAGCAGTAAACCACTAAAATAGGCCGTTATCAGTCCTCCCAAGGCTGCCGTTCCCCAGGTGAGCGATTGCAGAGAACCAGCTTTACTCATCGATTCCTGCTGGGCCCGTTCTACGACGACGGAATCCGCAATCACATCACTGACGGCCACCGATAAGGATGTTACCAATAAGCTCAGCGTCACTCCCCAAACAGAATTAACCATTGTGGCTAACACCAACCAGGATAGACTTCCCAAGAGTCCCGATAGAAACAAATAGGAACGCCGACGGTAGCCAAACAAGGGTAAACCATCGGACAAAAAACCAAAAAGCGGTTTAATAATCCAAGGTATGGCAGCAATTCCGGTTAAGGCTCCCATCTGGGCCGGACTCAAGCCCAAATCATCTTTGAGGAAAAAACTAACGGCCAGGCGAGCTAACCCTAAGATGCCCTGAACAAAATAAACGCTCAAAATAGCGAATAATTCCAGTGTCGGCTCATTTCCAAACAAAAAAACGGTTTTTAAACGCTTTTTAAACGATTCCAGGGCAGATAAGGAAACGACCATAATTAAATGTAAAGATTCATTACGCTGATCTTAACGTTACTATGGATGAAACATTCGAGAGTTTTTTTTGTCATCAGGTTCTATGCAAATTCCACTGCTAGATAAAATGAAAAATCCTCTTCCTCTAATCTTGGGGGCATTAGGAGCAGGCCTTCTAGTGGTTGGATTCCTGACCTTTCGGATGGTACAGCCATCTGGCAGCACTTTAGACCTAGAAAAATATACGGTAACGGCCACCCAGGAAACTTTAGCGGTAGAAATTAAGGCCAGTGGAACCGTTCAACCTATTCAGACAGTGAATATTAGTCCCAAAACGCCTGGTCGTTTAATGCAGTTATTTGTGGAACAGGGCGATCGCGTGCATCGGGGCAAACGGTTAGCCGTGATGGAAAACCGAGAAGTGTTTGCCGAGGGGATGCAGTCCCAAGCTAAATTTGAAGAGACCATTGCCCGTTTTAAGGAATTACAAATTAAAATTCCGATGGAATTGCGACAACGGGAAGCCGATGTTAATCAGGCCCAGACCAGAGTAGCCCAAGCCCGCTCCCAATTGGCGATCGCCCAGGACAGACTACGCCAGGTACAGGCCAGAATTCCCAAGGATATTGATCAATTTCGCGCCCAACTGAATGCGTCCGAGTCTCGACTTCAGTTAGCCGAAAACCGTATGAATCGCAATAAGAGTTTAATTGAAGAAGGCGCGATTTCCCGCGATCGCTTTGACGAAGTTTCCAACGACTATCTCAGTGCCAAAGCCGGTTTAATTGAATCCCTGGGCAAACTTGATCAGGCCAAAAATACAGCCGATCCAGAATTAGGACAAATTGAACAGCAAATTCAACAATTGCGGGCGGCGGTGGTTGAATCAGAACAGGCCCTCAAAGGACAAATTGCTGCCTTTGAACAACGTCAATATACGGCCAAGTCCGAACTGGCTTCTTTAAAGGCGGTGGCGGCGGCGGCCCAGGCAGATCTAGAGCGGGTGAAGATTCAGTACCAAGATACTTTTGTTACGGCTCCCTTTGCTGGCACGATTACCCAAAAATTTGCCACCGTTGGGGCTTTTGTGACTCCTACCACGTCAGCCTCTAGTACAGCTTCAGCCACTTCCACTTCCATTTTAGCCCTGGCCAGGGGTCTAGAAATTGTGGCCAAAGTGCCGGAGGTGGATATCATGACCCTTAAACTAGGCCAAACGGTGAAGATCACGGCTGATGCCTTTCCCAATGAGGTTTTTCAAGGTAAAGTCATTCGCATTGCCCCAGAAGCGATCGTTGAAAATAATGTGACTTCCTTTGAGGTAACGGTTGCGCTGATCACCGGACAGGAAAAACTGCGCTCCAAAATGAATGCGGATGTCATTTTTATGGGAGATAACCTCAAGGATGCCTTGACCGTTCCCACCGTGGCGATCGTCACCTTAGCGGGCAAAACGGGAGTTATGATTCCGGGCAAAGATAATCAACCCAAATTCCAATCCGTTAAAATTGGTCTGGTCTTAGATGACAAAACCCAGATTCTGTCAGGTATAGATGGTGGGCAACGGGTTTTTATTGACCTTCCCGAAGGCAGTCAAGATCCGCAATCCGATAAAGATAAGTAAGATAATTACCACTATTTCTCCAGTCCCTTACCCTCGATACACTATGGAGTTTGTAGAAAGTTTAAAAATGGCTTCCTCTATGCTCATGGCCAATAAGCTCCGCAGTGCTTTAACCATGTTGGGAATTATTATTGGCAATGCCTCGGTGGTGGCCATGATTGGTATTGGGGAAGGGGCGCAAAAGTTAGCAACGGATAAATTATCGGCTCTGGGCCCGAATGTGATGTTTGTCTTGCCAGGTTCTCGTAAAGCACGCAATGCTACCTTTGATTTACCTCGAACTCTGGTTCTAAGTGATGCAGAGGCGATCGCCGCCCAGGTACCGACGGTCGATGGTGTAGCGGCGGAAATAAACCGACGGATGTTAATTAGCTTTCGTAATATTAATACTAATGGCATGGTGATCGGCACAACGCCAGACTATCAAAGTATTCGCAGTTATTATGTCAACAAAGGGCGTTTTCTCAATCAACTGGATCTAGAACGGAGTAAACGGATTGCGGTCATTGGGACTGAAATTGCCGATCGCTTTTTCAAGACCCAAAATCCCATTGGTCAACAAATTCGTGTCAACAATATTAGCTTTGAAATTGTGGGGGTGATGGAGTCCAAGGGATCATTTATGGGCAGCAATCAAGATGAATCGGTTTTTATTCCGCTCGATACCATGATTAGTCAAATTGTGGGTCGGACTTCTCCCTATGGCATAGAAGTGAGTTGGATTAACGTCAAAGCGAAGAAACCAGAAGATATTCGGGCAGCCCAATTTCAAATTGAGAATTTACTCCGTCTGCGTCACAAAATCCAAAATGATGAAGATGATTTCGGGGTGGAAACAGCCAAACAAATGCTGGATATTGTCGGTACGATTACCGGCGGTTTAACCATTATGTTGGCCGCGATCGCCGGAATTTCTCTGATTGTGGGTGGCATTGGGGTGATGAATATTATGCTCGTCTCGGTCACTGAACGTACCCAGGAAATTGGACTCCGTAAGGCGATCGGGGCAGGTAGTCAGGACATTATGATTCAATTCTTAATCGAAGCTGTCATTGTTTCGGCGGTGGGAGGCGTGGTCGGGATTGCCGTCGGTTGTAGCATTGTGGGTGTGATCGGTCTAATTTCTCCCCTATCCGCCACTGTTTCTGGCAACGCGATCGCCCTTTCCTTGGGCATATCTGGTGGCATCGGCCTCTTTTTTGGGGTGGTTCCGGCCCAACGCGCCGCTAAACTGGATCCCATTGTTGCCTTGAGAACCGCTTAATTTTGACTTGCAAACCTTATCGGGGCATGGGCAAGGAAGAAGGATTAGTTGGCAAGGGAGGAGAGGTTGGCATACGGGGAACTGTAGGAGAAGTGGGAAAGGTGGGAGAGGTTGGTATGCGGGGAACCGTGGGAGCATTACTGGGGAAGGGAGCAGCAGCAGGCAAAGCGGGCGTTTGAGGTACGCTTGGGGCCATAGGCACTCCCCGTGCAGGGCCAATAATATCAGTGACGACTAATTTTTGATTAGCAGAATAGCCTGAAAATGTCCGTGTCGCTAAGACCTCGATTTCTACCCCTAAGCCAGGCTTTAAATATTCGGCGGGAATGGGTAATTGACCAATATTTAAGGTAAAGCGATCGCCGTTAATGGTGACTAAATCATCGGGAAGATCGCCAGTATATTTCGTAGAATAATCTGAAACTGGACGAAAACGAGGATCCGATTGGGTAATACTATACTTAACTTTAAATTTGGTCGCAATCAGATTGGATTTATCGGCCCGGTCTGCCAGAATCAACTTGAGATCATTACCATTACCCGCCAAAGCCACTTCCTCTAAACGGGTAGCATCCCCCGCTAAAATGGCATTATAAACCACAAATTCCGTCACCGCATTGCGTTTTTGAGTGGTTCCCTCCCACCAAATATCTGAGGGCAAAGTCACATTAATTTCCTGTTGATCGTTTAAGGTCAAGGTTAAATTTCGATCAGCAAAATTACTAAAGGCCTGCGGTGCATTCCAGATCAACAGAAAAGAGCGTTCTGTTCTTTCGATTAACGCTAAATACTCATCCACCACAACCGAACCAGGGGCTAATAAGGCGATCGCCCCCTGACGAGTTTCCCAGCGATTTTTAGAAAGCGTAAAGCCCTGATCCTTTAAGGTTGCCATGGTAACAGTGGCTGAAGGCTTATCTGGTTCCAAAGGTTTATTCAGGTTAATCCAGGTTAATTTGCCTGGCAAGCCATCCCGTCCTAAGAGGCCAGCGTTGCCATTCACGCCGCTACGGCCATTGAAACAACGAAATTCTTTAGTACTGCACCGATAATCTGGATCCCCTGGATTCCCAGAACAGGTTTCCACTGTCCAATAGGGTTTACTACAATTACAGCCCTGACTGCCCAACCCCCCGGCCCCTGGTTGCCCGCCTTTTCCCCCCGCCGCATTCACAAAAATTTGCCGCAGATTACTGGGATTAGTCGAATAAATACTAATAGAACCGCCGTTACCCCCATCACCGCCATTGCCACCATTCGCTCCATTGGCCCCATCCGGAGCACGAAGATCATAACTTACTTGCTCGGGTTGATTTTTGCAGTCAGCCGCCGTTGCATCCCCTCCTCTTTGACCGTTTTCCCCATCTCGTCCGGCCAAATTGAGGGTTAAGGGTGAACCATCGGCAAAAATCGTTAAATTATCGGCATTTACAGCATTCTTCCCAGCCCCCCCGACCGTGCCATTCTGACCATTACTACCAAATCCTTGGGTTTCCGTCCCCTGGGCCACCACAAAACAATCCTCATTCTGAGTTTGCATCGGAGCGGCGATCGCTCTCAGGGGAGAACAGAGCAAAGGGATTAAAAAAAACGATAAATAACCGTAAGGACGCATAGCAAAAACGCGACAATTGATACAGCCGATAGATAGGAAGAAGTCCTAGGGATGACCCTGAGGTATCAGTAATTGTTTCCTAAAGCCATCAACAGAAGATTTTTCGCTTTTTCGGCTCTGGTTACTTTGCAGATGTCCCCTACAGTCCTAAACTTGACTTGAGAGGTGTAATAGGCAGTCGTGAGGTCTTCTTGTGAAACGAGTTTTAGCGATTATTCTTGGCGGTGGAGCGGGTACCCGTCTTTATCCTTTGACGAAACTCAGAGCGAAACCAGCCGTTCCCCTAGCAGGTAAATATCGATTAATTGACATTCCTGTGAGTAATTGTATTAACTCGGAAATTGTCAAAATTTATGTTCTGACCCAGTTTAATTCTGCTTCCCTGAATCGTCACTTGACCCGTACCTATAATTTTGCGGGTTTTCAAGAAGGCTTTGTGGAAGTTTTGGCAGCCCAACAAACAGCAGATAACCCCCAATGGTTCCAGGGAACAGCCGATGCGGTGCGTCAGTACCTTTGGCTATTTAAGGAATGGGATGTAGATGAGTATCTCATTTTGTCAGGAGATCATCTCTACCGCATGGATTACAGTAAATTTGTCCAACGGCATCGGGAAACCAATGCGGACATTACCCTATCTGTTGTCCCTGTCAATGAGAAACAAGCCCCTGAGTTGGGATTAATGAAAATCGATCAAGCTGGTCGAGTGGTGGACTTTTCCGAGAAGCCTAAAGGTGATGCGCTCAAGGCGATGCAGGTTGATACGACTTTGTTGGGACTGACAGCCGATAAGGCCAAAGAGAATCCCTATATTGCTTCGATGGGAATTTATGTCTTTAAAAAAGAAGTTTTAACAAATTTATTGGCTGCCTATCCCTCGGCGACCGATTTTGGCAAGGAAATTATTCCCGCGTCTTCTCATGATCACAATTTACAAGCCTATCTTTATGATGACTATTGGGCAGATATTGGAACCATTGAGGCTTTCTATGATGCGAATTTAGCCTTAACTCAACAGCCCTATCCGCCTTTTAGTTTCTATGATGAAAAAGCACCTATCTATACCCGTGGTCGTTACCTGCCTCCTACCAAAATGTGGAACTGTAATGTTACAGAATCCATGATTGGTGAAGGTTGTATGCTAAAAGATTGCCGGATTCACCATTCTGTTTTGGGTATCCGCAGCCGTATTGAATCTAACTGTGTTGTCGAAGATACCTTGGTAATGGGATCTGACTATTACGAATCTCGGCCTGAACGTTCTATTAATGAAGACGCGGGGATTATTTCCATTGGTATTGGTGCCGGTTCAACGATTCGCCGTGCCATTATTGATAAAAATGCTCGTATTGGCAAAAATGTGATGATTGTCAACAAAGAAGGCATTGAGGAAGCAAATCGAGAGGATTTAGGCTTCCATATTCGCAATGGCATTGTGGTGGTGTTTAAAAATGCTACTATCCCCGATGGCATGATTATCTAGTCAATATGACTGAACTTTTGTTTTGATCCCCCTGAATTTTTAACGGATAATTTAGGGGGATTTTTGTGGACAAGTCTAATTTTCTGTCCAACTGGCTCGCCAAGCCATTTCTGCCTCTGATCGCAGGTATTCTCGTTTGAGTTGACGATACTGTTTGCGGAGCTTATTGAGTTGTTCTCCCAGATTGCGTAATTGCTTACGCGTTAAACTTAAATGAACATCGGCAAATTCTAGTTCAGAAAGCCGTAAATGAATGGCTGCGATTTTTAAGATTTGAGAGTTTTTAGCCATTTCTTCCTCCTGATTGTCCTCTTCATCTTCGTCTTCATTGGTTTCTAGATCTTCATCCTCTGGTTGTTCTGATTTAGCTTCTGCTCTGCGGGTTTCTACCACAATACTTAAAATATTAGGCATTCCACCCTGTCCCATATTCATCCCCCCTTCTTCTGCTTGCAGAGCCATTTCCAGAATTTGAGGAGGTAGCTTAGGGGACAAAATTTCTACTTTTTGCAGCAAGAGATTTGTCTCATGGGAAATATCCGTTAAATGTCGGTTCATTTCCCGCTCCAATTCTCGGCACCAATGGTTTAAATCTTCAGGACTGTTAACTATTAAATGGGGTTTTGGTGGCTGAGATAATAATGCTTCTAAACCTTTAGGGGCGGCAAATTCCTGATTATCTAAAGGAACTGTTTCTGTCTCTTCCAGTAGAGGAGAAGTGACTTCTAAGGTTACTGGACTTAAGAGAATGCCTTTAGAGGCTAGTTGAGTGAGTAATTTGGGCTGGAAATCTCGAACAATATGGCGAATTCTTGCCTGGAACTTTTGCCGTTGATTTAAACTGAGTGTTAGGAAAATTTCGGGATAAATTTGGGTACAGATTTGATGAACTGCAAAAATGAGTTGCTGGTTGACAGTTTGTGTCAAAAAGTTTAGGTGTTGTTGATAAAGATACCTAAGTTCTTGCCAAAGCTGCGTGGTTTGGGTTTCTATATGGGTTAAGTTGTCTCGAATACTGGGTAAGGATCTCATTGTGGGTTGAGGAATCAAAAGTTTTTGTGTGTCGTCCCAATTCTGGTTGGCCCATCGATAAGATTCAGTCTTTATTCCCTAGCCCCTTGGAAAAGCTACTGTGTACACACAAGTCAAGTGTAAACTAAAAAAAGGGAAAAAAACCAAAAAAGAGGACTGAAAAATAACCAACCCGATACTAATTCACGCTAAACAGGCAAAAGGAATCGTGCCGAGCAAGTAGGATTCTATCGTTTTTTAGGAAATGGAAGGGTAGAGGCATCAGAGCTAATACAAAGCTTGTCAGAGCATTATTTACTTCTGTCTCCAACATTGAGCGACTGAGTTCTAGTGTTAGTTCCATTTTTATCTTTGAACCCTCTATATTAATTAGTTTTGCTGTCATCGTTGTTTTCTCTTTGTCACTTTTCGTCTCATGTTAACACCTTTCTCCTTTTCATCAACTAACGGTCGCACCCATTGTAACTATAACTCAAAAGGAAAAGTAAGATCAAAAATCTGTTCCACTTCATAGGGACAAACTTGAGGCAGATCATCGTCATCTAACGGCGTTTCTCGAACCACTAAATCGATCGCATCTTGATAGGCTAAGGCGATCGCGGTTAATAGATAGGGCTTCAAACTCGGATTATCTGCTAAATGCTCAATAATGCGACGACGTTGTTCTCGAATGGTCGCTTTCCAACTTTTTCCCCGTCGTTCAGGCTGATAGTCCCATTTTAAAAGATGACCGATTAAAATACCTAAACGATTTCTGAGTTCTTGTCGTTGTTGCTTGCCCAAAGATTCAATTTCCTCTGCCAAATTAATCCGATCTAAAAACTCTAATTTTCCTGTTAATAATAAATTCGCTTGCTGTTGAGTCCAAGCATAAAAATCTAAATCATAAAGTTGATTTTTCATCATTTTACCTCAGCCAGAAAAGCTTAATAATTGAAATAAGCTATTAATAGAAAATCGCCAGTCTTGAAGGCATTCTAAAACAGGTAACAAATCTTCCTTTTGATAATATAGTGGTAATCTTTCCCCTTGAAAAACTAAAACCATACGATCCTGGGGAAAAGTCATTTTACTAGCAGAGAAAAACACCCTCTGGCTATAGGAATTCACATGAAGGATCCAATCTAGTGCTAGCCACCATCTTCAAAGAGACCACTTAAACGCTCTACTTCCGTTTGGGCTGTGTACATCGGTGTTCCGGCTAAAATTCCAGTGACGTTACGGAAAGGTTTACCAATGTGCATCCCCTGATAATCAATTGAGAACTCTCGAATATCCTTATCGTGCATAGAACCACGCATTTTTAAGACCGTAATACCGCGTCGCATTTCGCCATACATTTCCACGTAACGCAGGAGAATAATTGAGTCGGTAATGGTAGAAATATGGGCTTCGGTAATGGAAGAACCGCCCAACAGGGTAGGAGTTGTTGAGGTAAATAATCCCCCAATTTCCTGTTGTTTAATAAAAGAGGTTAGACCAATAATAAATTCTCGGAATCCTTTTAAGGTTGAAACTCGCTCCAAGGCAGATAAACTATCTACTGCCACCCGATTAGGCTTAAATTCCTGGATAATATCCTTCATCATAATCAGATGATTTTCCAGGTTAGTGGTTTCTGGATAGCGACAAATCACCTTTAATTTGCCATCCTTTTCCATTTGCTTAAAATCAACGCCCCAACCCGTCGCATTGCGAAATAGTTGTTCTCGGCTTTCTTCAAAGGCAAAAACGAGACAACGTTCTCCATTGGATACTCCCCCTGCCATAAATTCCGTTACCATCAGGGTTTTACCCGTACCCGTTGCCCCAGAAACCAGAATAATCGAATCTCGGAAGAAGCCGCCGCCACACATCCGATCCAATTCATTACTGCCAGAGGTGATGCGAATATTAGAGGACTTTTGTTCTAGTTCGATCGCCGACAGAGGAATAATGACCACGCCTCGTTGGGGAATAATGGTAAAAGGAAACTCGCCTTTTTGGTGATCCGTACCCCGATATTTCAGAATTTCAATGGTGCGACGACGCTTTTCATCGGCTAATACATTACGGAGAATGACCACATTATCAGCCACAAACTCCTCTACACCATAACGACTAATATCTCCATACTCTTCGGTTCTCTCTGCCGTCATAATGGCCGTCACTTCCAGTTCGCGCAGGGCAGAGGCCAATCGAAACAGATCATTTCTAACCTGGGCACTATCGGTAAGATGGCTAAAAATCGCCCCCAGGGAATCCAGGGACACCCGTTTCGCTTTATATTTACGGATAGCGTGTTCAATGCGAGCAATTAAGGCTCCCAAATCATAATCTCCGGCCACAACCGGCTGTTCTCCTGGTTGGGGAGAGGCATCCACAAAGGCCCATTGACCCTTCTCTTCTAATTCGCGAATATTCCAGCCAAACCCCCGCATATTTTTTCGTAGTGCCTTGGGGGGTTCTTCAAAGGTGATAAATACACCATTTTCGCCACATTTAATGCCTTCTACGAGAAACTGACAAGCAAAAACCGTTTTAGAACTTCCGGCTGTCCCTGCTATTAATGTCGCCCTCCCTAAAGGCAAGCCACCCTGGGAAAGAAAATCAAATCCAGGGATTCCAGTTTCCAATTTTTCAATAAAATCTTTATCGTTATCTAGACTCATCAGTATGCCTTGAACTGTCTGGGAGAGAACTAAAGTCGCTTGGGGCCGAGGAATAGCCTTAGCTATTATGTCATTAATTTCTGTTTATTGGGCCAGAAGGCTCGGTTTCTCCTGTCATCCCTGACTAACCCCCGCTAATTTTGGCTTTATAGCCTAATTTCACTAGGTAATCGAGGATCTTTTGACGATGATCGCCCTGAATTTCGAGACTATTCTCTTTGAGAGTTCCACCACTGCCACAGTGATTTTTCAGATTTTTGAGCAATTGGGTTAGGGTTGCAGAGGAGGATTGGAAGCCGGTAATGGTGGTGACGGTTTTACCTTTACGGCCAGCGCGGGAAGCTTGGACTCGTAAGTTTTGCTGTTGGGGCGGTAGATCGCTTTGAGCACGTTCTGTGGCCGGATTAGCAGGAGTATTCCCAAATTCTTGGTAAATGACGCGATCGCGGTTAGAGGGATTAGGTTTGGCAGCCATAGAGAAAGCAAAGTAATGCTAAAGAAAGTCGAGATTTGAAGGAAGGGGATGTTAGGGTAAATAATTAATATTGTCGCTTGATTTTGGAATGTTGCGGTTACTTTTGCCTCGATTTTGGTTCTGTGTTTTGCAAAGTGGCCTGGTTTTAGGGGCGATCGCGGTTACGGTTCCTGGGTAAATGCCTTACCGTCCTCCCCCTTAGCTGACCATCAGCCCGTTAAGATATTTCTCTTCTGTTAGACTAGGAAGACATTTTCAGACCTCAAAGACTAAAGTCCTTCCATAGCAAGACTTTTGAGCTATTAAGTTAGGAGGAAACACACATTTTATTTTATCCTCAGAAATAACGACAGAATCCTTGTTGAGCAAGAATGGGTGTAGGATTTGAGATTTAAAATTATTTCCTAAAGTAACACAAGAGAGATAGCTATTCCGTCGCTATTTCTGAGTTTATTTTTTACTTCCTCTTAACCAGTACGGAATATGGGTTTAAAGGGGCGATCGCTAGTTGTGGAATATTGAGGAGGCGATCGCTGTTTGTAGAAATGAGATTTAATGAGATTTGGGGAAGTGATCGCAGTTGATAGAAATGTTGGGGAAGCGATCGCATTTTGTAAGGATTTGGATTTGAGGAGGCGATCGCATCTTACAAATTTTTTTTCGTGTAGGGGCGATCGCGTTTCATATTTTCAGAGTTTACGACAAGGCGATCGCATCTTACAAATTTTTTTTACCTGTAAATAATTCGTTGATAGATTATCCTGTGAAACGGTACGATAGGGCTTTCGAGCTCGCGTCAGATGTAATCAACGAAAATTTTACAGCAAGAT
>Ga0208854_1000219_pt1 | contig 13953 bp, 17 predicted proteins | sample LakMenEpi30Nov11_FD_150748 | JGI IMG/M metagenome (GOLD analysis project Ga0208854, IMG submission 150748) | Freshwater microbial communities from Lake Mendota, WI - 30NOV2011 deep hole epilimnion (SPAdes) | ecosystem: Environmental > Aquatic > Freshwater > Lake > Epilimnion/Euphotic zone ...
CGCAGGTTGCCGCCACCCATAGAGTAATTAATTTAAACTACTCTATTCATGGTGTATTAAAACAAATTAACGCCATATAGAAAGAGCATCTATTTGTACTTGTGCGCTATCTGTAGCGTTTGCGGAATGTGGGGTTTAATTTCTTGTATTTAGCTTCAAAACAACATAAGAAATATTCTCCAAATATTTTCTAACTGATATACTTGATTTAGGACACGAAGGAGGTGTCAAACAAACTATGACAATTCAAACTCAAGACATCACTGTAAACGCGCAATTATCTGGTGATCGGCGATCGTCGGGCGATCGCCCATCTATTCTGAATAATAACTTGTTAAATCGTCGTGGGTTAACAAGTAACCAATATGTTATCCTGAGAGAACTACTCAGGCTAAGAACGGCAACCCTCAGCCGTTTTGAGATTGAAACTAATCGCTTAGGACAAGGTATTGGCCAAGAATTAGAAGGATTGGAAAAGGCTGGCTGGGTAGAGAGTCAAGTCACAGGAAGTACTCTTGAACCAAAAGTTTACTATCTTTCTGCAAAAGCTATCAAGTTGTTGCTATTTCCTGAGGATAACTAGGCCAGTATTTTTAACTTATGGATAATTGGTTTGCGTCGAGTGAACAATTAATTAAAGATAATCTGGCTTGGTTCATTGTTTTAGCAATTCTTTTAGGGGCTTTTTGGGGAGTTTGGTCTAGCGTTATTAAAGAAATTGAACGCCCCTCCCGACGGAGACCTGGATTCAGGAAGATAAAACTCACCCTAACTTCGGAAGTTTTCCGAAAAATCAAGGGGATCGTCTTCAGGCTTTTATTTGCCAATACCCTATGGGCGATTGTTCTCTCTGTTATTGTGGCCATGCTGTTCTTTATTCTTAACCGATTTTACGAGACAGTTTGGGTTAAATTAATTGTCGCCTTTTCTGTTAGCCATGCGATCGCCAGGAAACAAGGTAAAATTTCTTTATTGAATGCTTACTTAGGCGGTTTTGATTTGGATAGTGTTCCTTTCTTTGGCGACATAATTCAGGATTTAACGAAAAACTACGAAGATTTTCATAAAAAGCAGTTTGAACAGTTAAACGAAAAATGTAACGAACTTTATTCCGAACTTATTAATAAACAGATGGCAAAAGAGAGTCTTGTTGCATCTCAAAATCAGGAGAAGTTTGAAAATTTACTTAAATCTAAGTCTATTGGAGAAATAGAAAATCTTCTTTCAGAAAGAGTTGCTTATTGGCCTCAACAAGACAGACAAGAAATTCTTTCTCATCAATTAGAACAAATTCGCAGTTTACCTGAGTCAGAAAAAAAGTCAAGACTCATTGCTTTAGTCGAACAAGTTTGTCCTGAACTAATAAATTTAAAGTAATCAAGTATTTAACTCAATAGAAATTAACATTTACCACTATAATTAACTTAAAAAATATGAAACTTGATCCACAAATACAACAGAAAATACAACAGGTTGATTCGGGCAATTGTCAAGAACCTCAATTGAGAAACTCTGATAGTGCTTTTAAAAACCTGATTGATAATCTTTTTATTTTTATGATTGGGGGAGCATTTATCGGAAACTTAATTGCTCAAACTCCCGGTCTAATAGTCGGTTTAATCATTTCAGGAGTTCTTGCAGTAAGCATCCAGAAGCCTAACACTTTGCATGATCATGAATCAAATTGACCTCTAAAGAGTTGATCAACGGTTTCCAGAATGATCGCTACGTTTTATTCTTGGAGCAGTTTGGATAATTTTGATTTGTGTGGAGCAAATGCGTGAAATATTCGGGAAGAAATGCCATGACTAAAAACAAAAAAATTATTGATCCCAATCTGTTGCTCCGCCACCTGATAAAAGAGCAATACGCCACTCCAAAAAACCTTGGCAAAATCAAATTCTAATGCGACAGGGAAACGAAATAACAATATTTATGGAAGTTTAATCCATCTCTAGCAAAATCTTTAAAACTCCCCTTTTCTGAGCGTGAGCAAAGGCCGTTAACCCATCTTCTAAAGGGTATTTCGCTTGAATCAAATCTAATACTTTAATTTTTCCTTCGGCTAATAATTGCAAAGCTGGAGCAAAAGGGCCACAGCGAGAACCGATCAACGTAATTTCATCCACCACGATCGCCGAAATATCTAGACTTAGAGGATTGGCATAGGTACTTTTTAAAATCAATGTTCCCCTCGGACGCAACCCTTGACGGGCGATCGCAAAGCCTTCAGGATTGCCAGTACATTCCACCGCTAGATCAAAACTTCTGGGAATCAAACTCTCTGCTAAACCCGTTTGAATACCTAAATTGCGTAAATGCTCTAATTTTTCTAGGTGACGACCAATTACCCAGAGATCACAGCCGGTTAAGGCTAAAGTTTGAGCCACTAACTGACCCAATTTGCCATCTCCAACCACCAAAACCCGATCATTAGGGCTAATTTTTACCTGTTCTTGAATCTCTAAAGCCGCCGCCACTGGTTCTGTAAACGTTGCCGCATCCGTCGTCAGGGCATCTGGGACAGCATGAAGATTTTTTGCCGGTAGGGTTAAATAGTCCGCAAAGGCTCCATTACGATTGACAATGCCCAATACCGTCCGATTTTCACAATGGGTAGATTGTCCTGACAGGCAAAAACGACAATGACCGCAGGTTGCATTAATCTCTCCGACGACTCTCTGCCCAATTAAATGGGCTGGCCCCTGCTCTACCATGCCAACAAATTCGTGACCCAATACCCCCCGATAGGGATAATAACCGCGCAATAATTCTAGATCGGTGTTACAAATACCGGCCTGTAGAACCTTTACCAAGACTTCATCCGAGGCTAGGACGGGATTAGGAAGATCGGTTCGCAATGAGAGATGTTGGTCTTCGAGCCAGAGTCCTTTCACAGCAATAAATTGAGTAAATATTAAGTTAGGCTAAAATTTGAGCTAGGGCGTAAACTGCCTTTCCCCTACAGAAATATCTTCTCGGATAGGTGTAGGGGCGTATTGAGTACGCCCTCTGATTGCTTAAACAGCAGCGAAGTAAGCTTTTGATTTGACCGGATCAGGGTTCATCGTTTTATCCCCTTCTTGCCAACCAGCCGGGCAGACTTCATCGGGATGGGATTGAACGTATTGAAGGGCCTTGAGTGTCCGTAGGGTTTCATCGACACTGCGACCAAAGGAGAGGTTGTTAATGGTGGAATGTTGGATCACACCATCTTTGTCGATGATAAATAGACCCCGCAGAGCAATACCTTCTTCTGGATCGAGAACGTTATAGGCAGCACTGATTTCTTTTTTGATATCGGCAACGAGGGGATAGGCAATGTCGCCTAAACCACCCTGTTTGCGATCAGTTTGAACCCAAGCTAGGTGAGAAAAGACGCTATCAACGGAAGCTCCTAGAACCTCTGTATTGAGTTTGCTAAATTCTTCGTAGCGATCGCTGAAGGCAATAATTTCGGTGGGGCAAACAAAGGTAAAGTCGAGGGGATAAAAGAAGAGAACAACATATTTACCCCGATAATCAGAGAGTTTGATGGTCTTGAACTCCTGATCCACCACAGCCGTTGCCGTAAAATCAGGGGCCGCTTGACCGACACGTAAACATTCTGTCATGTTGTATTCTCCTTAAAGTTGGGATGATTTTCGAGGGACGATTAATCATTACGATTTGTTAAAACTATATCATAGTCATAACGATTTTGACCTAACCCTGCCCACCATGAAATCTTCCAATAGTCCCCCTGGTCGTCAATCCCTTTTTTTGCCGACTAGCCGCCTGACCAAAACCATCCGTCCGGTGAATCGCACCCCAAAACCGAAACAAAAGCACTTATTTGAAAGTGATCTCTACCATTGGTTATTGGTGATTTCCTGGAAACGCTTTCTAGGGATGATTTTTCTCTTTTATTTTGGATTGAATCTCTTATTTACACCGTTATATTTATTGGCCGGAGATGGTATTGGTAATGCCAGACCTGGCTCCTTTAAAGATGCTTTTTTCTTTAGCATTCAGACGCTTTCTACCGTGGGCTATGGTTATCTCTATCCCAAAACGTTAACCACGCAAATCCTGGTGACAGTCGAGCTTTTTGTTGGTTTATTGGCGATCGCCATTTTAACAGGACTCATGTTTGCCCGTTTTTCGAGACCCACGGCCAGGGTGCTCTTTAGTGAGGTAGCAGTAATCTGTAATTTTGAGGGAGTGCCCACCTTGATGTTTCGAGCCGCGAATCGTCGTGCCAACCGGATTTTAGAAGCTCAAGTACGGGTCAATTTTCTGCAAGATCATGTCACCCAAGAGGGTCACGAAATTCGCCGTTTTTACGATTTACCCCTACTGCGATCGCAAACTCCTGTTTTTGGACTGAGTTGGTTAATCATGCACCCCATTAATGAGCAGAGTCCTTTTTATGGTAAAACGACCGCAGAAATAGAGGACAGTAAGGCAGAGTTATGGATCAGTTTAACTGGCTTAGATGAAACTTTTTCCCAGACCATTCATACTCGTTATGCCTATACTGCTAACGATTTTTTATGGAATCATCGTTTTGTCGATATTTTTTCCAAGGATCAAGCCACAGACCAATGGTATATCGACTTAGGACGTTTTCATGAGACGGAACCCTTGACAGACTGATCATTGGCCGTTTAGTGAGAATTTTGGTAGAATTAACTATAATCGTTTAGGAGTTGCGTCCCTTGTTTACCACCTTGAAGCCCAGCGCACCAAGCAAAACAGAAAAATTACCCTATGACCTAGTTAATGCCATTCAGGAACTCAAAAAAGACTTAAATGCCGTTATTCTGGCCCATTATTATCAAAACTCAGAAATTCAGGACATTGCTGACTATCTAGGGGATTCTCTCGGATTAGCGCAACAGGCAGCCCAAACCCAAGCCGAAGTCATTGTCTTTGCTGGCGTTCATTTCATGGCAGAAACAGCAAAAATTCTCAATCCTGACAAATTAGTATTATTACCGGATCTAGAAGCGGGCTGTTCCCTAGCAGATAGTTGTCCGCCCCAGGCCTTCGCTCAATTTAAAGCGGCCCATCCCGATCATCTGGTCATTTCCTACATTAACTGTACGGCGGAAATTAAGGCCATGAGCGACATTATTTGTACCAGTTCCAATGCCGTTAAAATTGTGCAGCAAATTCCCCTCGATCAACCGATTATTTTTGCGCCCGATCGCAATCTTGGTCGTTATGTGAGTGAGCAAACTGGACGGGAAATGTTGTTATGGGAAGGAAGCTGTATCGTTCATGAAACCTTTTCCGAACGCAAATTAATTGAATTAAAAATCCAGCATCCTGAAGCGGAAATTTTGGCCCATCCCGAATGTGAAGAAATTCTGTTACGCCATGCCGATTTTATTGGTTCCACAACGGCCCTGCTGAAATATAGTCAACAAAGCCAGGCTCAGAATTTTATTGTGGCCACAGAACCAGGCATTATTCATCAGATGCAAAAAGCCTCTCCCCAAAAAGGGTTTATTCCGGCTCCAGGTCAAGGGAATTGTGCTTGTAATGAATGTCCCCATATGCGTCTGAATACCTTGGAAAAACTTTATCTAGCGATGAAGCATAAAAGTCCTGAAATCATCTTGCCGACTGCAACTTTAACAGCCGCCCTACGACCCATTCAAAAAATGCTGGCTTTGTCCTAACGCCTCGCTATCCACTATCACCTTTTCACTTTTCACCAAAACTATGTTAGAAATTCCTCAAATATTAGCGATTCCCGATCTCTCTGCTGCTGCCTTTGTTGCCCCGAATGCGACGGTGGTGGGTGATGTCACCTTGGCGATCGCGACAAGTATTTGGTATGGTGCTGTGGTACGAGGTGATGTGGAAGGTATTGAAATTGGAGCCTATAGTAATGTGCAAGATGGGGCCGTTCTGCATGGCGATCCTGGACGAGTAACCGTACTAGAAGAATATGTCACGGTGGGACATCGAGCCATTATTCATGCGGCCTATATTGAACGAGCTTCTCTGATTGGTATGGGGGCTATTATTCTAGATGGCGTGAGAATTGGGGCGGGAAGTATTATTGGAGCAGGAGCCGTTGTGACGAAAAATGTTCCACCGCGATCGCTAGTCAAAGGTTTACCCGGTAAGGTGGTCAGTGAAGTCTCACCCGAACAAGTCCAAGCCCTAATTGAACATGCCAAACAATATGCCCAGTTAGCCCTGGTTCATGCTGGCAAAGCTCAAAAACCTGGATTCACAAGACAGCAAGATTAGGCTATATATAGAATAATCAAAAAATCTTAAAGTTCTTTTAAGCATACTAAGGCAAGGTGACATTATGGATTGGCGTGTTCTCATTGTGTTGGCTCCTCTGATCATTGCAGGGACTTGGGCCATTTTCAACATTGGTGCGGCGGCTTTAAGACAATTACAACAATTTAGTCGGGAAAGCTAGAACTCGGTTCTTACTTACGTTGTGGTGACTAGACCGATTGTTCTCTCTTTTGGGGACAGTCGGTTTTATTCTGGTCGTTGGTAAAGTAGCAATATCCCTAAATTTCGATTATGTTTCTCTCTAAAGCCTTTACCCATCGACACCAATGGTGGCAACGTTTTCCCGCTATATCCATGATGGATCGTTATCTGATCAGCCAGTTAATGCCGCCATTTCTGTTCAGTGTCGGTTTGGTGGCAACCCTGGGAGTGGCGATCGGTTATTTGTCGGACTTAGCCAATAAAATTGTTGAACGTCAATTACCGCTTCTACAAGCAGCCGAGATTCTACTTTTAAAAGTACCAGAATTTGTTACCTATGCCCTACCTATTTCGGTAATGCTAACCACCCTGATGACTTTTGGTCGTCTCAGTAGTGATAACGAATTAATTGCCCTTCGCAGTTGTGGAACCAGTCTTTTTCGTATTGCCTGGCCTGCGATTTTTCTGAGTGCTTGGGTGACAGTCGCCACCTTTGGTTTAAGTGAATGGGTTGTACCAAGTGCCAATTATCAAGCGACCACTATTTTAGTCAATTCCATTAAAGAAGAACACGCTTTTTGGCAAAATAAAGATATTTTTTATCCCGACTTTGAAGAAATTAAATTACCCAATGGGGAGAAAACCCGTCGTCTTCGTAGTTTAGTCTATGCAGAAAAGTTTGATGGCAAAAAAATGAAGACTTTAACGGTGTTGAAATGGTCGGGGAATAATTTAAGTCAAATTGTGATTTCGGATAATGCTACCTGGAATGTTCAAGACCATCAATGGGACTTTTTTAACGGTATTATTTATAAACTAGCGGCTGATGCCTCCTATCGAGAAGCATTACCGTTTAAATATCAGCAGTTTCCCTTGCCCAAGGCTGCCTTCGATTTTGCTAGACAGGGGCGTGACCCCTACGAAATGAATATTCAGGAGGCAAAACAGTATATGAGGATTTTAAAATTAATTGGAGATACTAAAAAACTCACCTTCTTTCAAGTCCGAACGGAACAAAAAATTGCCTTTCCCTTTGTGTGTATTGTTTTTGGCTTGGTCGGGACGGCTCTAGGTTCTCGTCCGCAACAGGTGAGCCGTGCCACTAGCTTTGGTTTAAGTATCGCGATTATTTTTTCCTATTATTTATTAGCATTTTTTATGGGCAGTTTGGGCATGATTGAAGTTTTGTCCCCTTTTTTAGCAGCTTGGTTGCCTAACATCCTAGGAATTGGAGTCGGAGTGGGTTTATTGCATCAGTTTAATCAATAATTCTTTATGACCATAATTCTTCACAGATTCAGACATAATTAATAATTGACTGTGATAGGATAAAAATCTAGCTTGTTTAGCCTGGGAGTCATTATCCCATTTTTTCTTATGAGTCAATTTCAACAGATTAACGGTCGTGGCATTCCCCTGAGAGGCAATGATATTGATACCGATCGCATTATTCCGGCTCGTTTTTTACGCTGTGTCACCTTTGATGGTCTGGGAGAAAACGTTTTTGCAGATGATCGTCAACAATTAAAGGGTCAACATTCCTTTGATCAATATCAATATCAAGGCGCGACGATTTTGGTCGTTAACGACAATTTTGGTTGTGGTTCCAGCCGAGAACACGCTCCCCAGGCCATTATGAAATGGGGCATTCGGGCCATTGTGGGTGAAAGTTTTGCGGAGATCTTTTTTGGGAATTGTATTGCCAATGGGGTTCCCTGTTTAACCGCTTCCCCTGATGATCTAGAGGCTTTACAAACGGCGTTAGAACAGGATGCCCAAACGGAAATTCGTCTTGATTTAGAACAGTTAGCCCTGAGTTATGGTGATCAGGAAATCTCCCTAACCTTCAATGAAGGGGCAAGACAAATGTTAGTCACCGGCAAATGGGATAGCTGTGGTCAATTGATCCAAAATATAGAAGCCATTGAAGTCACAGCCTCAACCTTGCCCTATCTGCACTGGAATTTGGCAGTTTCTTAGAATAGCTCTAAAAACTAAAAAATTAATTAGTGGCCGGAATGGGTGTTGTCATTTTTAACTCCTTTTTGGTCAGTGATCGCCGTAATTGTAGGGGTAAGGGATCTTGGCTAAATTGACTAATTGCCGTATCGGTTAAGTAGTCATCAAACTGAGTTTTTTGATGCAAATAGCGGTTGAAAAAAGCCAAACTAATTAACCAATTTCGGGCATAAGTATAATTACTTAATTGCATAAGTGAGATGCTCTTCATGGTCAGCTTGACGATTTAGAACTTTGACCAGATGCGTCACACATCCCTGCTGTAGTATAACACCTAACTAGTCCAAGCTTTCAATAACCATCCCAGCACGACTCCCAATCCTCCAAAGCGAAGGATTTGCCAAAAAAGATCTCCCAAAATGCCCTGGCGAAGTCCCTGCCAAAAAAGTTCTTGTAACTGGCTATCGCTTAATAAACGACTTTCCATCGTCACCGTCAAGGCCTTTAACTGTTCATCCAAAAGATAAAATTCCTGTTCTAATTCCGGCAGTTGAGTTTTTTGCCAACGGATCTCCACTTCCTGACGATGTTGTTGTAGAGAGTCATATTCTGCCTGGGTCGTCTGAAGCATTGCTTGTCGTTCCCTTAGGGCTAACAGCGATCGCTCTAACTGTTCAAGAGACTGCTCAAATTCTTGCTCTCTAGAATCGGGATGTTCGATAACGCTATCCTCCACTATTTCACGGCATCAACATCTAAGGCTGTTTTAGTGTAACAAGGACTTTCAACCTGAGCTAAGATTTCTCACGGCAATTCTACCGATGTCGGTTTAGCAATATGGGGTAAGCCCCAACCTAACTTTTCGCGTAAAATTCGGAAAAATTCTGGGGATTGCAGACGAATAAAGCGGGCTGCATAGGGTGATTTTTCTAGATGTACCCGATCCTCTGGCAGCACATAACAACCTCCGTTGCCATCCACCACCATCACCATACGATTGGGAGTCGCGGGAAAAATATTAACCGGTTCCGCATCAGAGAAAACTAAGGCTCTAGAGGCTAAAGAATGGGGACAGATGGGAGCTAATTGCAAAACAGGTACATCGGGAGTGACTACCGGGCCTCCTGCACTGAGGGAATAGGCCGTTGAGCCGGTGGGTGTGGAAATAATAATGCCATCCGCCGCAATATCAACAGGGGCGTGCTGACCAATTTGAATCTCAAAATGGCACATACTGGTCAGGGGTTCTCGGTGTAAAACCATTTCATTGAGGGAAAGAGCTTCCCACAGTAAGGTTTCCTCGCGAAATAACCGTACTGTCAGCATGGAACGGCTTTCAATTTGGTAGTTACCCGTTAGTAACTGATCAATGGCTTCCGTGAGTTGATTCAGATAAATTTCGGTTAAAAAGCCCATGTGACCGGTATTAATGGTCAGGAGGGGAACACCAATGGGAGCTAATTGACGAAAAGCAGATAAAACTGTACCGTCTCCTCCCAGAACAATGCCAAAGTCCAGATCACGGTCAAAATTGGAAGGCGTTAACAGTTCAATAGGGGTATGACAAATGGGACGATCCGGCTGAGAATAACCTAGTAGTCCACCACTACCCGTTTCTAAGATGACTTCACAATCTGCCCGCTTTAATATTCCCTGTAAGTCTTGAGCGACTTTACAAGCGATCGGTTTTTCATCATTGTAAATAATGCCTACTTTTGGCACAGCAGCTTAAATCCTAATAGAGGGTGAACAACCAAAGGCCGTCTGGATCAACTAGACAAAGAAACCCTTTTTCTTTTTACCATTTTGGGTCTTGTTCTGCTCATAATCAAGTTCTTTCAGTTTTTTGAGAATACGACCAAAATATTCCTGTAAATAGGATTCTAAGCTGGTTGTTTCCTGGGGATCAAGGTCTAAAAGGGCATAAACATCCGCCATCGGGGCCGTTAAGGGTTTACCACTGGCCAATACTTCTGCAAAGGCAAGGCGGTCAGAAATATTATATGTCCATTGAAAAAAGCGGGTTAGACCTCGCATAAAACGCAATAGGCCTAAGGGGACTTTCGAGATTTTGGCTTCTTGATTTGATAATTGTTCACAAAGTTGAATGATTTCTTCCCCTGTCCAAGCGCGATCGCCGACGACCGGAAGGGTTTGTCTCGCGGTGCAAGGAACCTCTAGAACTCGCACTGCAAACTTGGCCACATCCTGGGTATCCATATAGGCGGTGGGCGTGCTTTCTCCCGTCATCCAGACTGCCTGATTATCGAGAATGGGGATGGCATATTGACCAATTAACCCTTGCATAAAGCCACAAAGCTGCAAAATCGTGTAATCCAAATTCGATTCTGCTAGGAATTTTTCCGTACAGGCTTTAATATCCATTAAGGGAACATTGGGATAATCGGCTGCCCCTAAAATCGAAAAGAAAACAAATTTTTTAATGCCTGCTTTTTGGACTGCTTGAATGAGATTGACTTTCCCTTCCCAGTCAACCTGGCGAATGGAACGAGGTTCACTGGCCCTAGCGGTTGAGGCATCAATTACCGCATCCACTTCTACCAAGGCGATCGGCAAGGTTTCCGGTTTACAGATATCGCCAATCAGCAATTCTGCGCCCCATTCTTTTAGGAAAGTTGCTTTTCTCAGATTTCTTACTAAGCATCGTACTAAATGCCCTTGATCCAGGGCACGACGAACGATTTGCCGTCCCAGAGTCCCTGTTCCACCAACTACCAATACTCGCATTTAAACTTCGTAACGTTTTTTTAAGTTTCTCTAAGATACTATCAGAATTCGTTAACTTCATGATATTGCTTTCTCATCTTTGAGCAAATGAACTGTTTTTTCGGTTTAAACCCTGAGCCTAGGGGGACTAGTTCATTTTCACTTTCTGTTCTGGTTTTAAGGAATGGACTGAATGTTAGGTGTAGCCGTCCACCAGCTTAAGGCATAGGGTTGGGCAACTGGATAAGGGGTTGAACGTGAGCGCACCCTAATTTTATACTGTCCAGTTTGCGGTACTTGGCAGAAAATATGTTCAACGCTATCTACCAGACTTTGGGAGGAACAGAGGCTCAAGGCCTGATCAGAAATTTCCGTCTGAGAGTCAACGGGTAATAGATAAAGATCCAAATTATTTAAACCCAGATCCCTGAAATTTTCCCCTAAATCATAGCTTTTATTCTGGTTTTGATCCTCTAATTCGACCCAACGATCCCACACTAAAGTAATGGCCACAAAACTATGCTGAGCTAAGGGATTGGCCAAAATATAATCTTGAAAAGTTTGGGGGGTAAGATGACCATAATTCCAACCAAGAGGGGGAATAGGTTGCTGATTTGTCCATTGTCCAGCCCGAAATTGTTGATAGGCACGAAAGGCATTTAACTGTCCGGCTCCCATAGAAGGATCTAGGGGAATTTGTGGATTGTGAAAAGCGGCTGATTGTCGCCAGGTCTGATTTTTTTGGGTCAAAATTGTGCGAGTCATACCCAATAAAGAACCATCCCCTGAATCTTGTAATTTATCGGCGGAGTTGAGCAAAATAGCCTTCATCACCTCATGACGACGGGAGGCTAGACTCCAATGGGCTGAGTCCCTACTCAGTTGGCGATCGCCGAATTCCTGAAGCAAAGCGATCGTGCCTGTGACCTGGGGCGCGGCAAAACTCGTTCCCGTCACCGTATGCAGTTTACCGGCTAAATCATAGGTTTTAATCTGGCTACCAGGAGCCACTAGTGTCACCCCTGATCGTGAACCCGTATTCATTTCTTGCTCAATAATGCGTCGGCCAATGCCCTGGGGCGATCGACTGAGATTGGCAAAATCTACTTTGTCGAATTTTTCCTGTCTTTTAGTACTATAGGCGACGGTTAGACCATTATAGTGATCCGTCGGAATGGGAATTCCCCCTTTGCCTTGATTACCGGCCACAACAAAGAGAACATTTTGGCTACGGGCTAACCAATCAATACATTGGCTTAGGAGAGCTTGCCCATCTAAGCTGGCTTCTGGTCGGGGATCACGGTTTAAGGATTCTCCAAAACTAAAATTGATGGCTCGTACATCGTTGCCATTTTGTTGAGCAATCATCTGACTAGTTAAACATTCCTCCGGCTGACCATTCTCTGCCAACGATCCGATCGCTCCCACGTAGAGTCTTGCCCCAGGAGCGACCCCAGGAAACCGTTTATCTCGACTGACCAAAATACCCGCCACCATCGCCGCATGATTGTCTAAATAACGATTCGGTTCTGCCAGGCGATCGCGGACAAAAATACCTGCCAGGGAAAAAGGAGGCTGCCAAGCAGCTATCTTATCAAAACCAAATTTTCCGGCTCGTCCTACTTCCACCTGCCCAATGGCAATCTTACTGCCGGTCAGTAAATAGGGAGCTTGTTGAAGACGACGAGCATCAATCCCCTCCTGCTCCAAAAAACTTGTTTGGGCAACAACACTAGTTAGGCAAAAACTCAAAAAAAACCAGATCCAGAAATAAGGATAACCAAATCTCATGGTCATCACAACTCTCAGTATTTTTCTGTTACCATTCATCATAAAAAGTTACGGATCAATTCCCTAGACAACTTATTTTTAAGGTTATCAAAAGAGGAAATTTTTGAGTCCTCCCCAGTTTTATTGAAAAAGGTGTCAGAATAAAAATAAATTACCTGTCGAACTCCAATCATAACCTGATTAACCCCTCATGACTTCATTCCCAGAAATTGATCAATGTAAAATCGAATTGCTACAAAAAACCTTGAGAGAAAGTCCTCTTAAACTTGCGGATCTCAGTACATTTCAGCGAATTATTCTAATCACAGATGGAACATTAACCGACATTTTAGAGATTTATCTTTTAGAGAAAATTTCAATTTTTAAACTCTCTGAAGAAATCATTATTTTGACAGAAAAGATTCCAGCTTTAAATCTTGAAGAGGGGGTCAATGTGATTAAAAGAAAAATATTCCTTCAGGGAACAATCAGCCAAAAGAACTGGATTTATGCTGAATCGATGATTGTTCCTGAACGGCTGGATGTTCTTTTCCAAGAACAACTACTCAACTCCGAAAAACCGATTGGTAAACTTTGGTTAGAATATCGCGTGGAAACCTTTAAAGAAATTATTGATTTATCTCAAGAACCGGCGGGGGATTTGTCCGAGTACTTTCAAATTAACCAAGACGAAAAACTTTTCTCTCGTACTTATCGAGTTTTCTCCCAAGGTCAACCGATTATGATGATTACAGAAAAATTTCCAGAGAGTTATTTTATTTGAAGTCAACTGACACTATTCAGCACTGGTTCAGCCTAGTTGTTAAATAGCCTGAAAGTCTTGCCCTGTAAGGATTTTAGTGATTCAGGACAAAAATCGTTGTATCCCTTGCTGCACAGGGGTTTGATGCAATTCCAATAATCAGACTGAACCATTGCCTACAACCCTTGCTCAATAAGTATTCTGTCGTTATTTCTGAGAATAAAATAAACTGTGTGTTTTCTCCTAACTTAATAGCTCAAAAGTCTTGCTATGGAAGGACTTCA
>Ga0208854_1000221_pt1 | contig 13885 bp, 11 predicted proteins | sample LakMenEpi30Nov11_FD_150748 | JGI IMG/M metagenome (GOLD analysis project Ga0208854, IMG submission 150748) | Freshwater microbial communities from Lake Mendota, WI - 30NOV2011 deep hole epilimnion (SPAdes) | ecosystem: Environmental > Aquatic > Freshwater > Lake > Epilimnion/Euphotic zone ...
TCTATATCAGCCAGTTTCGGACATAACGGCACTCTTGGGTATCGCATGTCCGATTTTCTTTTCTCACTTACCCTGCTCGAGAACTTCCCACTGTCCAGTTAATTATCCGCATTGCTATTGAAATAAAACCCACTACTATGAGTGAGATAGAACGCCTAAAAATTGAATTAGAAGAAACCAAACTTGCCTACTGTATGGCGAGGGATATTAACCAATTTAAAACAGGTTTTCTAGCGAGAGTTGCCCATGAATTGCGTTCTCCGCTTAGTAGTCTCATTAGCTTGCAACAGTTAATTCTTTTGGATTTTTGTGAAAACCGAGAAGAGGAGAAATCTTTTTTAGAACACGCCTATGAATCGGCCCAAAAACTGCTTGGCATGATAGATGAAATTGTGGCAGTTTCTAAATTAGATTATGGTCCTGTGGCTTTAGCGTTGGAGCCGACCCCCTTAAGACCCTTACTTGCAGAACTACGGGAATTAGTGGAAATGCCTGTTGGCAATCGTAATTTATCGCTTCAGATTCAGGCTCCAGAGCAATCCCTGCTCGTTTTAGCGGATCGCAACCGTTTACTGCAAATATTACTTTCTCTGTTAGATGCGATCATCAAAACCATGACTAGGGGCAGTATTGATATTCGGACGGCAATAATCCCTTCTCAGCAACAAGCCCAAATTGCGATCGCCTTTCCCTGTTCACCTCTGATTTGGACGGATAAAAATCCAGGCATTCCCCTTTTAGCGGAGGCTACCCTAGAACAGTTAGCCGCCTTTAGTCGTAGCCTGGAAACTTCGGCTCGGATGAAATTTCTATTGGCTGAAATCCTAATCCTAAAAATGGGAGGCAAACTTGAGGTCTTAGATATTTCACCAGAGACAGCAGAAAATAGCCAAACCTGTCTCATGTGTTGGCTACCATTAGCTTAGGTGAGTCAGAGAAATCAAGCATATTGGGCAGATCGCAAATCACAGTACGATTGTGGATGACCATTGTGGTGGTCTGGTTTTGCTGAAAACCAATACGCTCATAAAAGGATTGCTCATGGGTAGTCATTAAATAGATCCGCTCCACACGCTGGAGGTGAGGATGGGCCAAAGCGGTTTCCACTAACTTGCGTCCTAAACCCATGCCTTGATAGTCTGGATGAACTACCACATCCCACAAGGTGGCTCGATAAATACCATCAGAAGTTGCCCTCGCAAAGCCGATCAGATTTTGTTGACTCCAGGCACTCACCACTGGATTACTATGGGCGATCGCGGTTTGTAAATCCGATAAATTACGATCCTTAGCCCAGAAAGTAGCGAGGTTAAAGAGTGATTGTAATTGTAGAAGATCAACTTGCTGTTTTTGGCTAGAAAACTGAATGGGACGATCATCCATGAATTAAATTAACAAAAAAGCGGGATTAACTTAGAACTGATAGCAGTTTAACGAAAAGTTATCTCTATTGTGCGATGGGCAAAGGCTAAAATGGCAATTTTATGACATGATCTGGGAAATTATTGAAGCCCAAATTATTCTCCGATGTCCGTAACTTTTCCCCCAACTTTACCGAATTCTACCAATGGCGAATATTGTTGTCAGGTAGCACTTAACCTCTATGATCGCCCCGACTGTCAAACTTTAGCGACCCAGGCCGGTGTAGGGCGACATTTACGGCTAGGGGAAATCCAGGCGGAGGCAATATTAGTTCACTTGTTGGAAGATGGTTATGAGGCTTGGCTACCCCTCACGGACTTAATTCATTTGACCCCAGCATTAACTCCCTATCAGGCGATCGCAGTTGACCGTCCAGCAATTGAAGCCAAAATTCCAGACATTATTGCCTACACTCAAGCGGCTAGGGCTATTCCTAATGTTTATCTTTGGGGAGGGAATCTTGGCCCTAACTATGATTGTTCGGGACTTATACAAGCTGCTTTTCAAGCTTCGGGGATTTGGCTACCACGAGACTCCTACCAACAGGAAGCTTTTACCGAACGGGTGGCAATCGCGGCTTTAAGACCAGGCGATTTAATCTTTTTTGGCAGTCAACGAGTTGATCATGTTGCCCTTTATTTAGGGGAAAATCACTATATTCATAGCTCAGGCCAACAAATGGGACGCAATGGAATCGGCATTGATGTTTTATCCGCAGCCGGAGATGAGATTAGTCAGGGCTATTTTCGTCGCTGGTGGAGTTGTGGTCGCGTGATGAAAAGTTATGCGACGGGTTGATCAGCTTTGCTTGCCAATCAAGAAAGTCATTAAGAAAACAGCGATCGCTAAAATCTACGCAGACCAAAAGTAAGGGGAGATTTACCACTATGACAGTGAATCGTGACAATATTTACCAATTTTTACAATTCTGCGATCGCCATATTCAGGGTAAAGAACGCTCTGATGCTCAAACTTTTTTGAATGAATTTTTTAAAGCTTTTGGTCATGAAAGTGCGGTAAACGCAGGGGCAAGATTTGAATTACCGATTCCTAAAGCCAGTGCTAAAGGTCATACCGGTTATGCTGATTTGTGGTGGCCGAGGGACAATTTAGCGACATTATTAATTGAAATGAAATCGCGGGGAGAAAATCTTAATCGCCATTATGGTCAAGCCTGGGATTATTGCACACAGTTAAATCCTCAACCGCAATACGTTATTTTATGTAACTTTGATGAGTTTTGGATTTATGATTTTGAGATACAAATTGACACCCCCTTAGATAAAATTCGCCGAGTAGATTTACCTGAAAAATTGGAAGCCTTTAGGTTTATGGAATTTACAATGGAGGCTCCTAAATTTCAAAATAATCAGGTAGAAATTACCCAAACTGCGGCTAAATATATGGGAAAATTTTATCAACTATTAAAAGTCAGGAGTCATAAAGCTAATTTTAATGCTATGATCGCTCAAAAATTTACATTGCAATGTGTGATGGCCATGTTTGCCGAAGATACAAAACTCTTAGAAAATTCACTTTTTTCCCAATGTTTAGAAGATTGTTTAGCGGGCAAGAGTAGTTTTGATTTGCTCAATGATGGGCTATTTCGGCGCATGAATATGATCAAAAATCCTGTAGGACGGTTTAAGGGTGTTGAATATTTTAATGGTGGCTTATTTGCAGAAGTTTATCCGATTGAATTAAACAAAGAAGAATTAGATTATTTAAAATTAGCGGCGAATCAGGATTGGAGTAAGGTGAGACCGGCAATTTTTGGCAGTATTTTTGAAAGTACGGTTAACGAAGGAGAACGTCATCAAGGAGGAATTCACTTCACCTCAGAAAATGACATTATGAAAATTATTCGTCCCACCATTAGCCGTTATTGGGAAGAAAAAATTGAGGCTGTCAATGAGTTAAAAGCGTTAGAACAATTAAAAATTGAGATGCGGAATTATCGGGTGCTTGATCCTGCCTGTGGTTCGGGAAATTTTCTCTATATGGCCTATCAGGAATTAAAACAAGCAGAGCATTTATTATTACAAAAATCAGCAGAATTAAGAAAAACAGAACAGTTAGAAATGAGTTTTGTAACGCCTCTGCAATTTTATGGTATTGACTATAATCCTTTTGCGGTAGAGTTGGCAAGAGTAACTTTATTAATTGCCAGAAAAGTCGCGATTGATAAGTTAGGGTTAACAGAAAATGCCTTGCCGTTGGATAGTTTGGATAACAATATTATTAAAGGCGATGCGTTGTTAATTGATTGGCCCCAAGCTAATGCCATTGTCGGCAATCCACCCTTTCAATCCAAAAATAAAATGCAGCAGGAATTTGGAGCCAAATATGTGAGTCAAATTCGAGAAAAATATCCCGAAATTCCAGGGCGAGCCGATTATTGTGTTTATTGGTTTTATAAAGCCCATCAACAGTTACCTGAACAAGGTTGTGCGGGTTTAGTGGGAACCAATACAATCCGCCAAAACTATTCCCGTGAAGGGGGTTTGGACTATATTGTTAAGCATAATGGCACAATTACGGAAGCCGTTTCCACTCAAGTTTGGTCTGGCGATGCAGTGGTTCATGTTTCTATTGTTAATTGGGTAAAAGCAGAAAAAATAGGCAAAAAGAAATTATCAATGCAATTAGGAGACTATAAGGATAGTCCCTGGCAAGTGTGGGAATTAGATGATATCAATTCTTCTTTGTCACCAACCATTGATATTTCTCAAGCCAGAAAAATTTTAACCAATGCCCAATCAGGAGCTTGCTGTCAGGGACAAACTCATGGAAATGAAGGATTTCTGTTAACTCCGTTTCAAGTAGAAACATTGTTTAATGACTTAATATCAAGAACAATTATTTACCCCTATTTAACAGCCGATGAATTATTCAAAAATCTAGACGGTTTACCTTCTCGATATGTCATTGATCTTAATCATTGTAACGATTTAAATGCAGCGAAATCCTATGAAAAAGCTTTTAAACATCTTAAAGAATTTGTTTTTCCTGCTATAAAAGCTAATGCAGATGAAGAACAATCAAAAACGAATAAAACAACTGGGCCACGTCAGACTCATTTTCGACGTTGGTGGAAATATTGGCGTGATCGCCCTGAACTTATTCAAAGAATTAATAATATTTCTCGGTATATTGTTTGCGGACAAGTGACTAAACGCCCAATTTTTGAGTTTATTAGTTCAGCTATTAGACCCAATGCTGCTTTGATTGTTTTTCCTCTAGCTGATGATTATTCCTTCGGTATTTTACAATCCAATTTACATTGGCAATGGTTTATCAATCGCTGTTCAACGTTAAAAAAGGATTTTCGTTATACTTCAGAAAGTGTTTTTGATACCTTTCCCTTTCCCCAATTTCCAACCCTCGAACAAGTTCAACAGGTTGCAGAAAGTTCTGTTAATTTACGACAAACGCGACGAGAAATAATGACTAAAAATCAATGGAGCCTACGAGAACTGTACCGAAATTTAACCAATGATCCTCAAAATTCTGATATTCAACGGGTACAACTAGCTCAAGAGCAATTAGATCAAGCTGTTGCGATCGCCTATGGCATGGATGGTCAAGGTAATCCCCTAGAATTTTTACTGAATCTTAATTTAGAAGTGGTGGAAAAGGAAGCAAAAGGAGATCAAGTCACTGCTCCTGGTTTGCCTGATTTGATTCACAATCCAAAGGATTTTATTAGTCAAGACTGTGTTTGTATTTAATGACAAATTTAATGGTAAATTTAATGATAAACTAACAGCAACTAACAATGTTAAGCTGAATGAATAGTAATAACCGGGTATAGATTTAATATAAAATTAATCTAAAAGCGATCGCCTGCTCACGTTAAGCAGTTTATCCTCTCTCAAAAGTGTGGTAAAGTAATGCGGCAATAAAAAAATCTCTTAAAAAAGGGGCTTCAAAGCTAATTTTTAGGATTCAACCTTTTATAGATAATTCTCTATCGTTCTAATATGACTGACGCTTCAAGTAATCCTTTTTTGTCTCTGACCTACGAACCAGCCCTAGAAAACTTAGGGGATGACTATTATGATCGCGTCGAGGCGGCCTCTTTTCCTGAACACCATTTGCGTTGGCGTAATGATGCCCTTTTACCGATTTTAGGGATTGAGCCTCAACAGACCCAGGATTGGCATTTTATTGAAGCCTTCGGTTTATTTCAGGGCGTTCGTCCTTTTTTAGCCCTACGTTATCATGGCTATCAATTTGGTGAATATAACCCTTTTTTAGGCGATGGTCGCGGTTTTCTCTATGGACAAGTACGGGGTATTGATGGGCAACTTTACGATTTTGGCACGAAGGGATCGGGAAGAACGCCCTACTCTCGCAATGGTGATGGTTGCTTGACCCTCAAAGGAGGCGTGAGAGAAGTTTTAGCCGCCGAAGCTCTGCACAGTTTAGGTGTTCATACCTCCCGATGCTTGAGTTTGGTGGAAACGGGAGAATCTCTTTGGCGAGGGGACGAACCTTCTCCGACTCGTGCTTCGGTAATGATTCGCTTTAGTCGTTCCCATATTCGTTTTGGGACTTTTGAGCGTCTGCATTATCTAAAACGCCCCGATTTAATTACCAAGTTATTGGATCACGTCATTGCGATTTATTATCCAGAGGTTCCTTTTACAGGGGATAGTTATGCCCAATTTTATGCAGATTTAGTGAAACGAGTGGCTAAGTTGGCTGCTCAATGGATGGCGGCAGGTTTTTGTCATGGTGTTTTGAATACCGATAATATGTCGATTACGGGGGAAAGTTTTGACTATGGCCCCTACGGTTTTATTAATAATTATAATCCTCATTTTATTGCCGCCTATTTTGACTATGGTGGTCGTTATAGTTTTGGCAATCAGCCCTTAATTTGTCAACTCAATTTAGAGTTATTACAGGCTCCTTTAAGTTTGGTGATGTCTCCTTCTGATCTGGCATCTGGTTTAGCCATTTTTGCGGATCACTATCTCCATTTTTATCGCGCTCTGATGTTACAAAAGTTAGGATTAGATCCTCATGCTCCTTTAGGACAGTTAGGCCAAACTTTAATCAATCAAACTCTCCATTGTTTACAGGCAACTGAGATCGGTTATCATCAATTTTTTAGGGAATTAACGGCAAGTTTTAATGCTGGTTGGCGCGAGGATGAATCGCTAATTTTAGAAAATGTTGATTTAGGCAAGACGGATTGGTCAAACTGGCGATCGCTTTATCATCAAGCTTTAAAGTCGTTATCGGATGAGGAGTTTCTCACTATCGGCGATCGCTTACGGTCGGCGAATCCCAAAACAGCTTTATTACGTCCTTTGATTGAAGAGGTGTGGGAAGCGATCGCTCAGGAGAATAATTGGCAACCTTTTCAGGAGTTGGTGCGACGACTACAGACGAAAGAATAGAATGCTCTACCCATAGTTGATCAGCGATCACGGCTAAATTCTGGCTCAGGAATCCCATGCTCCTGTGTTAGTGCAAGAATTATTACAACGGGCTAAGACGGAAATTGCCGATGCCTGGGTAACACGCGATATTATAGATTTATTGGAGACGGTCTTGGTCTCTAAATTTGCCCAATTAAGCCGTCAGGAGATTCAAGCGATGTTTTTACTCACTGATATTAAACAAACAAGAGTTTATCAAGAGGCACGTCAAGAGGGTCGTCAGGTTGAGGCGAGTTTGATGTTAAAACGTCTATTGTCTAAACGATTTGGTAAGTTGAATGATCGCCGTTTGGAAGCGATCAATAATCTTTCGTTGGAGCAGTTGGAGGATTTGGGGGAAGCTCTATTGGATTTTACAGATATTGCGGAATTAGATACTTGGTTAATCACCAAAGGAATTGCTTTGTAACGTATTTTAGTCGGTACGCAAAGATGATCGCCCAGAGTAGAAACAGAATAGATAGGAAAAAGCGATCGCCATTATTGTTTAAGATGGTGAAACTAGCCCACAAATTTTATGCGTACTGATACCATTTTCTATCAGTTATTTCTAACTTTTCACTCATTATTGTTTGAGCTTCTCGGCCAGCCCTTGGCAGAGGCAGATTATTATCAATTTATCTCAGAAGAAGTTAAAGAAAAAGCCTTTCGTTTTGATGGCATTTTCATACCCAATTGTGAGGATAAGTTAATCTATTTTGTTGAGGTACAATGTCAGCCTAAACCAGATTTTTATTGGGAGTTACTGGCTGAAATTAACATTTATCTCAATCAATTTAAACCAGTCCAAGATTGGAAAGCAGTAGCTTTATTTGCAGACCGTCGTTTTGAGGTTAAAAATCTAACGCCCTACCAACAAGAATTGGTCAACAGCGATCGCATTATTCGTATTTATCTTGACGAATTGCCGACGGGTTCCATTGGAGTGGGGTTAATTCAGTTAATTGTAGCTCAGGAATCCCAGGCTCCTGTTTTGGTGCAAGAATTATTACAACGGGCAAAGACGGAAATTGCCGATGCCTGGGTAACACGCGATATTATAGATTTATTGGAGACGGTCTTGGTCTCTAAATTTGCCCAATTAAGTCGTCAGGAGATTCAAGCGATGTTTTTACTCACTGATATTAAACAAACAAGAGTTTATCAAGAGGCGCGTCAAGAAGGTCGTCAGGAAGGCCGCCAAGAGGGTCGTCAGGAAGGTCGTCAGGAGGGTCGTCAAGAGGGTCGTCAGGTTGAGGCGAGTTTGATGTTAAAACGTCTATTGTCTAAACGATTTGGTAAGTTGAATGATCGCCGTTTGGAAGCGATTGATAGTCTTTCGTTGGAGCAGTTGGAGGATTTGGGGGAGGCTCTATTGGATTTTACAGATATTGCGGAATTAGATAGTTGGTTAATCACCAAAGGAATTGTTAGCTAAAATAGTTTATATAATAGCGATTTTGGCTATCCATAGATTACTAACCTGATTAGTCTTACCACTTATAATTGCTTGAGGGAGTTGTTTGGCATGAAGCAAATTGCTAATATTCAACGGTCTGTGGCGGAAATTTTAGAAGTTCTACCTCCAGATAAACAACAGGAGCTTTTGCATTTTGCGGAATCTCTGCAAGCTCAAAATGTAGCGAAGAAACCCCGAAAAAGTTTAAAAGGAATTTGGTCAGATTTAGAAATTAATTTAACGGAGGAGGATTTGGCTGAGGCGAGACGAGAAATGTGGGGGGATTTTCCGAAGGATATTGAGCTATGAACTCAGTTGTTGCTGATACCCATACAATTATTTGGTACTTCCGAAGTCCTGACAAGTTATCATCTGAAGCAATAAAAGTTTTAGACAATGCTGTTGATAGTGGCTGTCTAATTTACTTGTCAGCAATCTCTATTGTAGAAATCACCTATCTTGTCGAAAAAAATAAAATTCCTGAAGTTGTTTTAAATCAAATTATTGAGTTTTTGACCACTCCTGATAGTGACTTAAAAGTAGTTCCTCTTGATTTATCAGTGGCTAAATGTCTAGCAAAGATTCCCCGAATGACGGTTCCTGAAATGGGCGATCGCATTATTGCTGCGACGGCTCTTTATCTGGATTTACCATTGGTAACGAAAGATCACAAAATCAGGAATTTATCTATGATTCAGACAGTTTGGGATAGTCCTGAGTAGAAGTTTGAGGTTTTGAGTTAAAATAGCTAACAAATATGAAAGGGGTTTAGTTATGATGATCGCTTTAGGATAAAAAAAGTAAGGGGCAGAGTAAAGTCTGGAAAAAGTAGAGATCGCTGTAAAGTCGGTTAAAATGATTGATCAAGATTAGAGAGGTGAACAATGGCCAGCGATGAAGTTTTAATAAGCATTAAAATTGCGGCGGATAGCAATAGCAATGAACTCCACTTATCTAATGAGAATTTAACTGAGATTCCAAGGGAAGTTTTTCAATTACAAAATCTGACATTACTCGATCTTTCTTTTAACCAAATAGTAAAAATACCCGCTGCGATTGCTAAATTACAAAATCTGAGAACGCTTTATCTTCATCATAACCAAATAGTAAAAATATCCGATGCAATCTCTCAATTACAAAACCTGAAAGAGCTTTATCTTTCTGGTAACCAAATAGTAAAAATACCCGATTTTATCTCTCAATTACAAAATCTGACATCGCTTGATTTTTCTTATAACCAAATAGTAGAAATACCCAATGTGATCGCTAAATTACAAAATTTGACGGAGCTTTATCTTTTTGGTAACCAAATAGTAAAAATATCCGATGCAATCGCTCAATTACAAAATCTGATAGTGCTTAATCTTTCTGATAACCAAATAGTGGAAATACCTGATGCGATTGCTAAATTACGAAATCTAACAGAGCTTTATCTTTTTGGCAACCAAATAGTGGAAATACCCGATGTGATCGCTCAATTAAAAAATCTGATAGTGCTCAATCTTTCTTATAACCAAATAGTGGAAATACCCGATTCGATTGCTAAATTACGAAATCTAACAGAGCTTTATCTTTTTGGCAACCAAATAGTGGAAATACCCGATGCAATCGCTCAATTAAAAAATCTGACAGAGCTTTATTTTTTTGGTAACCAAATAGTGGAAATATCCGATGCGATTGCTAAATTAAAAAATCTGATAGTGCTTAATCTTTCTAGTAACCAAATAGTGGCAATACCCGATGCGATTGCTAAATTACAAAATCTGATAGAGCTTAATCTTTCTGGCAACCAAATAGTGGCAATACCCGATGCGATTGCTAAATTACAAAATCTGATAGTGCTTAATCTTTCTTATAACCAAATAGTGGAAATACCCGATGCGATTGCTAAATTACAAAGTCTGGAATTGCTCTATCTTTATAACAACAAAATAGTAAAAATATCCGATGCGATTGAAAAATTAACGAAACTTCAAAAACTTGATCTACAAGAAAATCCTCTGCCAATTCCTCTCGAAGTTATCGAAACTAAAAAACCTCAAGAAATACTTAACTATTTACGTCAACTACATCAAAAGCAAGGTCGTCCTCTCCATGAAGCAAAAATATTATTAATCGGTCAGGGGTCCGTCGGTAAAACATCCCTCAAAAAACAATTAATTCATAATCAATTTGACAAAAATGAATCTCAAACTCATGGACTTGAAGTTGAATATTGGCCGATTAAAATTAACGAAAGTAAAATACGTTTGAATGTTTGGGACTTTGGCGGTCAGGAAATTTACCATGCTACCCATCAATTTTTCTTAACTAAACGGAGCCTTTATTTATTGGTTTGTGATTGTCGTAATAGCGAAGAACAAAACCGACTCGAATATTGGCTAAAACTGATTGAAACCTTTGGCGATCAATCTCCCGTTATTATTGTCGGAAATAAAAAAGATGAACAGCCCTTTGATATTAACCGTAAAGCCTTATTAGAAAAATATCCTAATATTAAAGCTATCCTCGAAACTTCTTGTTTAAATGGTCAAGGTGTTGATGAACTTCGTAATGTTATTACGCGGGAAATTGAGCAACTTAAAGAAGTCTATGATCCCCTACCTCTACCCTGGTTTGAAGTTAAAGAACAGTTAGAGGCGATGACTGAAGACTTTATTAGTGATCGCAAATATACTGGCATTTGCATTGAAAATAATATTACTGAAGACGAAAATCAAGATCAATTAATTGACCTACTTCATCGTCTCGGTGTAGTTCTCTGTTTCCGCAATCATGCCCTCCTGCAATCAACCAATGTTCTTAAACCCGACTGGGTAACGACAGGAATTTATGCCCTGCTCAGTGATGACACCCTGAAAACCCAAAAGAAAGGTATTTTCGGCGTATCGGAACTCATCCGTATTCTCGACAATCAACGCTATCCCGAAAAACGTCATCATTTTTTAATCGAATTGATGAAAGAATTTCAACTCTGTTTTAAACTCAATGAAAGCGAACAATATCTAATCCCTGGACTCCTTCCCAAAGAAGAACCTAAAAATACCGATCTGGGTCAAAATTGCCTCAAATTTCAATACCATTATCGCATTTTACCAGAAAGTATTATTTCCCGTTTTATTGTTCTCAATCACGAAAAAATCTATAAGCAAACCTACTGGCGCAGTGGAGTTATTTTATTTCTTCAAGAATTCTCAAATATTTATAATATTGCTTGCATCAAAGCTGACTTTGAAGATAAAAAAATCTTCATTACTATCAGTGAGACTGAACAAACTCGCCGCCTATTTCTAGCTATAATTCGTGATACTTTCCAGAAAATTCATCATACCTTTGCTAATTTGGAAGTAAGCGAATGGGTTCCCGTGCCTGGTTATCCCAATCATCCCCCCTTAGATTATCAAGAATTAATCGGTCTTGAGGCAATGGGAAAAACAGAATTTTCTATTGGTAAACTAAGAATTGATGTTGATATCCGCCAACTATTGGATGGTTACGAAACTTTTGAAAATAGGAAAATTCAAGGTGATTATATTGCCAATCAAACGATTTATAATCAGTATGGTCAAGGAGATAATGTGGGTCAAGATAAGGTTGGTCAAGATAAAATTGGCCGCGACAAAATACGGTAGAGTCTAATACTAATTCTCAACACGAGAAAGTAATCCCAAGCAAGCAAACAAGGGCGATCGCGCTATAATAAGAAATAAGAACTGAAGGCGATCGCCATTTCACTGCTATGTTCTAAGGAATCCTCCCCCTCTCGATTGCCTCTTACCTTTAAAAACCGTTTACATTGACTTATTTTTGGCTTTTAACCACAAAAACGCTATGAATCAGCGCATCCTCTACGTTCGTCTCCCGTGCAATCCCATTTTCCCCATCGGAGTCGTTTATCTCGCTGATCATGTCCATAAACTTTTTCCTGAAGTAGAACAAAGAATCTTTGATCTCGGTACAGTACCTCCCCTGGACTTTGCCCAGTCCCTCGATCAGTGTATTGATGATTTTCAACCCAATTTTTTAGTTTTCTCCTGGCGCGATATCCAAATTTATGCACCGGTTGGCGGTCGTGGGGGCAATCCTCTGCAAAATGCCTTTGAATTTTACTACGCGAAAAATCCATTGATTAAACTACGGGGTGCAATGGGTGGCCTCAAGGTGACAACTGCCTACTACAGTGAATTGTGGCGCAATTTAGGCTTGATTCGTCGAGGCTTACAGCGATCGCGGCGTTACCATCCCCAAAGTCGAGTCGTCGTCGGTGGCGGTGCCGTCAGTGTCTTTTACGAACAACTTAAACAAAAACTGCCCCAAGGAACCATTGTTTCCGTTGGTGAGGGAGAAACCCTGCTAGAGAAGCTACTTCAGGGCAAAGATATTCAGGCTGAACGCTGTTATATCGTCGGAGAAAATGCTCCCCGTCCTCGTCTAATTCATGAAGAACCCACACCATTAGTCAAAACAGCTTGTAATTATGATTATACCCAGCAAATTTGGCCCGAATTTAGTTATTACCTGCAAGAAAGTGACTTTTATTTAGGTGTTCAAACTAAACGGGGTTGCCCCCATAATTGTTGTTATTGCGTTTATACCGTCGTAGAAGGTAAACAGGTTCGCATTAATCCAGCCGAGGAAGTCGTTAAGGAAATGCGGCAATTATACGATCGCGGTATTCGCAATTTTTGGTTCACCGATGCTCAATTTATTCCTGCTAAAAAATTCATTAATGATGCCATTGAGTTACTCGAAAAAATTCTGGAATCTGGCATGGAAGATATTCACTGGGCTGCCTATATTCGGGCTGATAATTTAACGCCGCGACTCTGCGAGCTAATGGTCAAAACCGGCATGAATTATTTTGAAATTGGCATTACCAGTGGTTCCCAGGAATTAGTGCGAAAAATGCGAATGGGCTATAATCTGCGCAACGTTCTCCAAAACTGTCGAGATCTTAAAGCAGCAGGGTTTAATGATTTAGTCTCAGTCAATTATTCCTTTAATGTGATTGATGAGAGTCTGGAAACAATTCGCCAAACGATCGCCTACCATCGAGAATTAGAAACCATTTTTGGAGTCGAAAAAGTCGAACCAGCGATTTTCTTTATTGGACTTCAACCCCATACTCACCTAGAAGAATATGCTTTTGAACATGATATCCTTAAACCTGGCTATGATCCCATGAGTATTATGCCTTGGACAGCTAAAAAACTGCTCTGGAATCCTAAACCTTTAGGCTCCTATTTTGGAGAAATTTGCCTTCAGGCTTGGCGCAGTAATCCCAACGATTTTGGACGAGAGGTCCTGAATATTCTAGAAGCCCAGTTAGGTCGTGCCCCCCTAGAAACCGCTTTAACCGCAGTGATGCCAGAATTGCGTCCAACCCCCGTCGCGATCTAAATTCTCTAGGCAAAGTCCAACCAAGTAGCTGTTTGTCATTAAATAGAAAATAGACTTTGCACTTGTCCCCCCCCATTGGTGTCAACTTAAGCCAAAATGCCTACTCACAAAAGATTAGCCTAAAAGCAGGCGGAAGTAAAAGTAGGCTGAAAAAAAGGTTAGTATATAAAAA
>Ga0208854_1000222_pt1 | contig 13880 bp, 10 predicted proteins | sample LakMenEpi30Nov11_FD_150748 | JGI IMG/M metagenome (GOLD analysis project Ga0208854, IMG submission 150748) | Freshwater microbial communities from Lake Mendota, WI - 30NOV2011 deep hole epilimnion (SPAdes) | ecosystem: Environmental > Aquatic > Freshwater > Lake > Epilimnion/Euphotic zone ...
TTCCAACGACCTGCATGGGCTTTGAGCCTCCAAAGGCCATAACCTTGCACCTGATCGTTTTTAAAATGCTTGAAAGCATTGTCTGGCAAGGGTTCTATACTTATTCAGCAAGCCCTATATAGCCTCTTGCCAATTACAGACGGATTTAATCTGTTCGTTGGTTAGATTTTTGGCATTGATGAGGTTGGCACCCTAAATGTTAGCACTGCTTAGGTCGGCACCTTTGAGGTTAGCTTGGAGCTTCAAGTTTTAGACACAGCAAGCCTTTTAGGGATTTAAAGAACATTTCAAAGGGGGTTTTTGGGGCAATTCCATGTATACTACTATGCCCGAAAGCCTGAAGACTCGTAAAATGAACTTGTTAACCCCGTTGAATTTTACCCCGTATTACGCGAACTAAAACCTGAAACCCTTGCTACAGCGCAAATTTAGAATTGCTGTTGGAGCTTGGAGCTTGGAAGAGGTTAGCATCACCGAGTCTAGCTCCGTTGAGGTTAGCTTAGAATTTATGCTGGATGACTCCGTTTCTTCTGCGGCTTCCAATTCTTCTTAATTTCTTCTTACTTGGAATTTTTCAGGGTAAAACCCTTTCCAGTAAAGAGTTTGAGTTTTTTGGTCTTTAGCTACATTCTGAATTTGGAATTGCTGATAATGGGCTTAGTTTGTATTGATCTAAAGTCGGCTATTCTAAGCCCAGCGATCGCTCAAAGGATTCAATCACCACATCGGAAATTTCTTTAATGCGATAACGACAGGCAAGGGTTTCCGCACAATTAAAAGTCCCATTTTCCCAATATTTATTACTGCCAGCCCCTCCCCCACAGAGTCCAAAATAATCACAGGTTGTCTGACAGAGGTTCACCCCTGCTTGAATATCCTGGTAAATCGTTTTGAATTTCTCCGTATAACAAACCGATTCAAAACTATCCCTTAAAACATTGCCAAAAACAAAATCACCGTATTTCTCTGTTTTTACCGATAATAATTCAGGATCGAAGGTGGTAAAGTTACCTTGGTTATCAATACTGATAATTACAAAGGGTTTATTCATATCCGTATTTTTCAAACGATCCTCGGTATAGATCATGCTACAAAGAGATTCAAATTCCCGCACTTGAAATTGACCTTGACTGGCGGCTGTTAATTCCCAAAAGCGTTGAATAAAGGCTCGGTAACGTTTTAAATTATCCGCTTTATCGAGGGAAGATTGAGCATGAACCCCCTCGGTTTCTTCCATATTAAAACCCACATTGGTTAAACCAGTGTCTTTAAAAAAATTAAATATTTCATCAGGATAATCGAGGGAATCGTCGGTTAAAACGGCAATAACACTGGTGCAAATATCGTTTTTCTGGAGGTATTCTACGCCTCGCATGGCTGCCGCATGACTCCCTAGTCCGGTGCGGGTTTTACGATGAGCATCATGGATGAAGGCAGGGCCATCTATACTGACACCCACATGAATGGGATATTCCTTAAATAAATCACACCAGTCTTGGTTAATTAAAATCGCATTGGTTTGAAAAGACAGATCAAAGCAAACTTGACGTTGATTATACTTTTGATTAGCCTGTTCAATTAACTCAAATGCTTCTCGATACCAGGAAATGGGCGTTGCTAAGGGTTCGCCAGCGTGCCAACAAATGGTAAAATTCTCAATGGCAAAGGGACTGGTAAAAATTTGTTTAAAAATGGGATCTATTAATTCTAAAGAAAGCTGATTTTTTAAAGCGCGATCCGGTAAATAGCAATAGTCACAATCTAGATTGCAAAAAGAAGTCGGTTGAATCACCACCAGAGTAATCGGGCCAAACTGAGAAATATCAAGGGTTTGAGAATTTTCTTTACTTTGATCAGTAATAATCATTATTTAAGTGTAAAAAAAGTTTATTAAAATCTACAGTTATTGATAAGTTAAAAACAGAAGAAATGGGATGGCTTTGGTAAAATTCTCTTCCGCCTTAAATAGATCTCTTGCAAATTCAAGCAAGTCCCCCTTTTTAAGGGGGATTTAGGGGGATAAAACGCTATTGTGCAAGAAGTCTAATATTAGCGACGATTGATAAAACTGCCGCCATCTCCCCAGCCATTGCGCCAGGGATTCACATTAACAAATCCACCGCCGCCGCTTACATTGCCCCAACCAGGCCCACGAGTATTGACAAAGCCACTACCACGAGCATTGCCCCATCCGACAGCCAGTTCTAAATTCAGAGGATGACTCTCGGTTTGGGGAAGTTGAGTTTCTTTCGTTTTAAGAACGTTAGCAATACGTTCTAGACGCGCTTCTACTGTTGGCTTTGATGCCTGATTAGGTTGAGAGGAAACGGAGGAAACTGTCGCTTCAGCAGCAGATAGATTCAGGGTTGCGATCGCGACTAGAAATGCTGCCCAGCCAATTTTGTTTGTAATGTTCATAAAAATTTTCTTGAAGTTTGCAGAGGGTGAATTCTGATAGATTTTGGAGATAAAGTAATTTTTTTCTCAATTCTTTACCTCCAAACCATTAACATTTTGGCAATGTTTTGTTCCTTAGTTAACGATTTAAAAAGCCCCCCCCATTACGCCAGCCCCCCCCATTACCCCAACCCCCATTGGGCCAGGAACGGTTCAGAAAACCACCGCCATCGCCCCAGCCATTCCGCCAAGCAGGACGATTCACATTGACAAAACCACCGCCGCCTCGAAGATTTCCCCAGCCAATGGCGATCGCATCCGATGGGATTTGGGACTCTGCTTCAGGGAGTTGACTCGCTTTTGCTTTTAAGGTCGAAGAAATCCGAGTCAGGCGATCTTGCACTGATCCCGTTTGCGAGCCGCTGACGTTGGCAGGAGATGTCTCTTGAGTGGCGTTTTGACTGGCTTGAACATCACAATTTTTGGCCTCAGCAGGGGGAAGTTGAAAAGCAGATAGGGCAACCAAAAAAGCAGCCCAGCCCATTTTGGTAGAAAGATTCACAATCGTCTCCTGTTAAGTCTGAAATAGTTAAGCATTTTACTGCGCGGGAGGAATTTGTTCGTGGGTAATCAACGTGTAATTAAAGAAATCACGAACATCCTGGGGATCAACATTGACAATGCCATCGGGGCCAATCCAACGGTTCACCATGTCGGTGGAGCCTTTATCACCAGCTAAGTAACTTTCCATAAACTTCACAATAGTGTAATTAACTAAGTGAAGAAAACTCGGATCATACTGGGGAAGCATACAAGCAACGCCATAGCGAGCGTAGGGTGACTTCGGAACTAGTTGAGTATCATCAAAAGAAACTTTTTGGCGTAAACCATCGAGCAAAATACTATCTCCTGCAACCCCATCTACTTTACCGGCTTTTAGAGCCAGGACTCCTTCTTCTAGACTCTTGACTGGAACCAGTTCCGCTTGAGGTTGGGCTAATTTAATCGCTTTTTCATAGATTGTTTTGGGGACAACGGCAATGCGTTTACCGACGAGGGACTCCGCAGAACCCAGGGAACTGCCTTTAGGAATGAGCAGACGAACGCCCGTCACACTGTAGCTGACCGAAAAATCCACGTATTCATCTCTTTTCCAGGTAAAGGCTGTATCACAGGAGAGATCAATTTCCCTGGCTAATAATTTGGGGATACGCTCCGTAATATCTCCCGCTTCTACTACCTGTAAAGTCACTGTTTTGCCCAGTTTCTTCTCTAGTTCTTCCTTAATGAGATTAATAACACTCATGGAGTAGCCGTCTAGTTCCCCTTTTTCATTGACATAGGAGTAGGGAATATTATCAAGATTTGCCCCCACAGTCAGAACTCCCGTTCGGGCGACTTTTTCGATCACCGTTTCAGCAAAACTGGCTTTAGCACCTGCCAGTAATAACATAAAACTTAAGAGAGGAATAGTAAGCTGTTTGAACATTAGGTCTTCTCAAAAACGTTTTCAGTTTAGTTTAATGCCAGATTTGAACTTTTACACTTATTTTTTCGGAAATTGGTAGTCAGAAAGGGATTGACCGCATCTTTGGTAAGCATTTGAGCAATAATGAAATTCAACGGGATTTTAAAACCTGATGAAATTTGACTGAGGAGATCGTAATGCGACGACTAGCACTGCTGAGTGTATCAGATAAAACCGGCTTAATTGAGTTAGCCCAGCAATTAGTTCAGGAATTTCAATTTGACCTGATCAGCAGTGGAGGAACCGCTAAAGCACTTCAGTCGGCTGGTTTACCGGTCACCAAGGTCAGCGACTACACGGGTTCGCCAGAAATCCTCGGTGGCCGGGTTAAGACCCTTCATCCCAAGATTCATGGGGGAATTTTAGCGCGTCGTGATTTACCCGAACATTTAGCAGATTTAGAAAGGCAGGATATTCGTCCCCTCGATTTAGTGGTAGTCAATCTCTATCCCTTTGAACAAACTATTGCTAAACCGGATGTGACGATGATAGAAGCGGTGGAGCAGATTGATATCGGTGGCCCGGCAATGATTCGAGCAACGGCTAAAAACTTTGCCCATACAGTTATTTTATCGAATCCTAGTCAATATTCCGACTATTTGCAGGTATTAAGGGAACAGGGCGAAATTCCCCTAACTTTACGTCAAACATTGGCGGGTGCAGCCTTTGCTCTAACTCAATCCTACGATCGCGCGATCGCCGCTTATTTTGCGAATTTAGGGAATCAGTCTCCCCCAACTTTTAATCTGACTGGAACCGTTCTCCAGACCCTACGGTACGGCGAAAATCCCCACCAAAGTGCCACCTGGTATCAAACAGGTCGTCAAGCCACCGGCTGGGCCAGTGCCGAAAAATTACAGGGCAAGGAATTAAGTTATAACAATTTGGTTGATCTCGAAGCGGCCCGTCGTTTGATTACGGAATTTGATGCGACGGAACCAGCAGCGGCCATTCTTAAGCATACCAATCCCTGTGGTGTGGCTTTGGGAAATACCCTGGCCCAGGCCTATGAAAAAGCCTGGCAGGCCGATTCGGTCTCTGCCTTTGGTGGCATTGTGGCCTTGAATCAAACGATTGATGGAGAAACAGCCCAGGCTTTAACTCAAACTTTTTTAGAATGTATCGTTGCCCCTGGTTGCAGTGAAGAAGCTCAAGCCATTTTAGGGAAAAAGTCTAATTTGCGTCTCTTGATTTTGCCGGATTTAATGACCGGGCCAGCCCAAACCGTTAAGGCGATCGCCGGTGGCTTCCTGACCCAAGCCTCTGATGATCGGGTAGAAAATCCTAACGACTGGCAAGTTGTCACTGAAAAACAGCCCACTCCTGAGCAGTTAGCGGAATTACTCTTTGCCTGGAAAGTCTCAAAACACGTCAAATCCAATGCGATCGTGGTTGCTAAAAATCTCAGTACTTTAGGTGTGGGGGCCGGACAAATGAATCGAGTTGGTTCCGTTGAAATTGCCCTTAAACAGGCAGGGGAAGAATCCCAGGGGGCTTTTCTGGCCAGCGATGGCTTCTTTCCCTTTGATGATTCTGTTAAAACCGCAGCCGCAGCTGGTATAACGGCGATCGTTCAACCAGGAGGGTCATTGCGAGACAAAGATTCCATTGCTGCTGCCAATGAATTAGGTTTAGTCATGGTGTTCACTGGCATTCGTCATTTTCTGCATTAAATTAGGCTTAAATCGAGAATTGTCTGACACCAACCTATCTCACCTTGAATTTCCTTGTCTTTCCAGCTTAAATGAATCCAGTTTTGCGATCAGAAAAAACATGATAATTTGGGGTGATTAATTAAAGCTTAACCATCAATAAAATTTTGGTTAATAAAAGATTAACTCCCCTAAACCGCTTGAGATCTCAAGACTTCTAGCCATTTCAAGGTGATGGGAGCTTATCAAGTAAAGATAATCAAGCCCCTTGAATTTTAAGCAAAACCCATTATAATATTTTTGGGATATTTGACTTTGAGCAAGTTGACTGACTGAATCATACAACTGTTCATTAAAATGTGTTACTTAACACACATAGACTTGTAATGGGTCTAGTGAATATGCCAACCTAGAACTATTGATAGGTGTGAGGATTAAAATGATGAAAAAAGTACTATGGCAGACTGCCAAAGTAATACCAGTGGTGCTAGGAGCTTCCTTCTTAGCCACCCAAGGGGCAATGGCTGCTTCTGAAGATAATGTCGATGTATCTCAAACGCAAAATCTTGCAACCCCGACCCAAGAAGTTGCTCCCGCAGCGATGCCAGTTCTGGCCACTCAAGCTGATGCTCTAGAGTTAATTCGTCACCGTCAGAATTTAAAAACCTTTAATGCTGCTCCCAATGGTGAGCAGGGAATGTCTCAAGTAACCAGTGTTTCTGAACTGCGAGACGTACAACCCACCGAGTGGGCCTATGAAGCTTTAAAAAGTTTGGTTGAACGTTATGGTTGTATTGTCGGTTATCCAGACCGTACCTTCCGGGGGAATCGCGCCCTCTCTCGTTGGGAATTTGCCGCCGGTCTAAATGCTTGTATGAACGTCATGGAGCGTTTATTACAAGAAAACGTGGCAGTTATTCGGGAAGATATCGACAAACTCAAAGCCCTTGCCCAACAATTTGAACAGGAATTAGCCGCCCTAGGCGCACGAGTGGATAACCTCGAAGCTCGGACTTCTTACCTTGAAGATCACCAATTTTCTACGACCACTAAGTTAAACGCTAATGCAGTGTTAATGCTGGCTGGTCAATTCGGTGATGATAAAGCACTGGACTGGCGGCAACAGAATGCTTTTGATACCAACCAAAAAGTACCTTCTGGAACTGGAACAACTTTAAGAAAAGGGCCCGCAGTAGAGAAGGTTCCTTTGGTGGAGAACGCAACTCTTAGCACTCGTGTTCGCTTAAATTTCGACACAAGTTTTACGGGTAAGGACTTACTGCGGACTCGTCTGCAAGCCGGTGTCATTCCCAACCTTTCTGGGGCGACGGGAACGAATATGGCCCGTTTGGGGACTGATGGTAGCCGAGAATTTAATGCGGTCTTTCTTGATAAATTATTCTATAAAACCCCTGTTGGAGATTCTCTAACGACTTGGGTTGGAGCCGTTGGTCTGGATTTGGATGATGTTTTCAATGTCTATAACCCTTACTTATCCAGTAGTGAACTAGGCTCTCTGAGTCGTTATGGACGTTTTAACCCCTTGCTGTTCCGTGGCCCAACTGGGGCTGGGGCTGCTTTTAAATATAATGTCAGCAAAGAGTTTGCCGTGACAGCCGCCTATCTGGCCGATGGCAACGGGGCAGCTGCGCGAGTGGGTAATCCGACCAATGGAGATGGTCTTTTCAACGGACAATTTGCAACGGGTGCACAAATCGATTACAAAATTACAGATTCATTAGGTATTGGTGCAACCTACGTGCATAGTTATTTCCGTGATGATCCTTTAGCATCCGGCCAATCTGTTGATATCGTCAGTGCAACGGGTAGCCAAGTCGCTTCAGATCCCTTCTTTGGCGCACCAACAAGTCGTGATAGTTACGGACTATCGGGTAATTGGAGGATTAGCGATAACATGAACCTTTCTGCTACAGGGGCCTATGCCTATGCTGAAGCTCAAGGTTTGGATCGTGCCGGAAACCAGCGTTCTGGTTATGGTGCTGATCTATGGACATGGAATGCCGCTCTGTCTTTCTTAGATCTAGGAACCCAGGGAGCCGTTCTCTCCATTGGTGGTGGTTTAATGCCCTACGCTCCCACTGTCACCAACCTTCCGGGTGATCCCATTAATAATGATCGCAATGCCCCCTATCAGATCGAAGCTCAGTACAAATACCCTGTCAATAAAAATATTACCCTAACACCTGGTTTTTATGTCATCTTTAATCCAGAGGCTAATGGTAATAACGCTCGTATCTGGGTTGGTGCTCTGCGGACAACCTTTGTCTTCTAAAACCCTGTGATTAGTTGAATATAACTCGCTAGATTTTTCTTTATAGGGAGATCCAGCGAGTTTTTTGGCTCTCTCCTTGTCTGTGTGTAATGTTATCAAAAAAAATACCATTAAAAATAATAGAACATTGGAGAGATGTTTACAAATAGTTATTTTTAGGATTGTTAGGCGATCGCTATTTAAATCCTAGAAAATAGTCAGGAGCGATCGCTGCTTTGATAAAAATAAGTTGTTACTCAATAGTGGGGTCTGTCGTTTCCACTTCGGAAAGAACTTCGGTTGATTCAGCATCGGGAACAACTTCTGTCGCCTCAGTTTCTGAGAGAATTTCTGTCGTTTCCGCTTCAGGAAGAACAATAGGAGCCTTTGCTTTACCTGGTTTAGGGGGTCTAGCCAAAGCTGGATTGACGATTTGCGGAGTTTTGTCTTCGCGGGAACCCTTTTTTCCTTTACCCTTATCTCTTCCACGAGCAGAACGATCCTGACGCTCCTCTCTAGACGGCTGAGGGGGTGTACCGTTGCTAGTATCTGAATTAGCTGGACGATCAGACTTTTTGATTGGACGTTCTACCATTGTTAAATCCTAGTGACTATTTGTATCCTAGCCTATTCGGGATTCCAACAACACTTACTCAACCGAAGGAATGCAAATCACCTTGATTTTTCTTTACAGTACAGTATGCGCGACAATGAATAAGATCAAATACTCTAGAGCCGGGTTTGAGTTAATATAACCAGATGTCTGGGTCTTCATCTCCATATTTTATTTCTAACTGTGTCTGACTCTTTTTCTAAGCCTACCTTACCTTTACAGCAACTATTGATCTACAGCCGAGCCTATCGAGACGATTTTTGGAAGGCGGTAGCCTGTTCTATTCTGAATAAGCTTTTTGATTTGGCTCCTCCGGCCCTCATTGGTATGGCAGTGGATGTCGTCATCCAGCAGCACAATTCCTGGATTGCCCAGATCGGCATTAAAGATATTGCCGGACAATTACTCTTTTTAACGTTACTTTCGGCCTTAATTTGGGGGTTAGAATCCCTGTTTGAATATGCTTACCAACGGCTCTGGCGCAATTTGGCCCAGAATATTCAACATGATTTACGGTTGGATGCCTATGATCACTTACAAAACTTGGAATTGGCTTACTTTGAAGAACGCAGTACGGGCGGTTTATTGTCCATTCTTAACGATGATATCAATCAGTTAGAACGATTTTTGGATGTGGGTGCTAATGATATTTTGCAGGTATTAACCACCGTGATTGTGATTGGGGGTGTTTTCTTTCTCTTTACCCCTAATATTGCCTGGATGGCAATGCTGCCTATTCCTTTCATTTTAATCGGAGCCGTTGGTTTTCAATCTTTTCTAACTCCTCGTTATGCTTTAGTCAGGGAAAAAGTCAGTTTACTCAATAGTCGGTTAGCCAATAATTTGAGTGGCATTATGATGATTAAAAGCTTTACCACTGAAGCCTATGAATTAGACCGATTAAAGCAAGAAAGTGAAGCCTATCGTTATAGTAATCAATTGGCGATCGCCTTAAGTTCCGCCTTTGTTCCCATCATTCGCATCGTCATTTTAACGGGATTTACGGCCATTCTCTATTTTGGTGGTTTGGAGGTGGTGAGCGGCAAATTGGCAGTGGGCAGCTATAGTATGTTGGTCTTTCTAACCCAACGATTGCTCTGGCCCCTGACGGATTTAGGCAAAACCTTAGATCTGTATCAACGGGCCATGGCTTCGACGAGACGGGTAATGAAACTGTTAGCAACCCCGATCGCCATTCCATCAGGTCATTTGTCGCTTGTATCGTCCCAAATTCGGGGTGATCTAGAATTGCAGGGAGTTACCTTCGCCTATCAAGATTATCAGCCTGTTTTGCAAAATCTTTCCCTTACCATTCCCGCCGGTAAAACCACGGCCATTGTTGGGTCAACCGGATCGGGGAAAAGTACATTAGTGAAATTGTTGCTCAGATTCTATGAAATTCAAGCGGGAACCATTTATCTCGATGGCACGGATATTCGAGAAATTCAGCTAGGGGATCTGCGGCGCAGTATGGGGTTAGTGAGTCAGGATGTTTTTCTATTTCACGGGACAGTCCGAGACAATATTGCCTATGGCAAGGCTGATGCCACAGTGGATGAGATTGTAACGGCGGCAGAAACTGCTGAGGCTCATCGCTTCATTTTGAACTTACCCTACGGTTACGACACCATTGTGGGAGAACGGGGTCAAAAGTTATCGGGGGGTCAACGGCAACGGTTAGCGATCGCCAGGGCAGTGCTGAAAAATCCCCCTATTCTTATTCTCGATGAAGCGACTTCGGCGGTGGATAATGAAACGGAAGCTGCCATTGTGCGTTCCCTAGATCGCATTACCCAAAATCGCACCACGATCGCGATCGCCCATCGTCTTTCCACCATTCGTCATGCGGATTGGATTTATGTCCTAGAAAAAGGGCAAATTGTCGAGCAAGGACTCCATGAAGATCTTCTCTGCAAACAAGGGGTTTATGCGGGATTGTGGCAGGTTCAAACCGGCGAAAGTCTATTTCAATGGACAATTGACAATGGATAATGGACAATTGACAAGGGATAATTATCAACTATCCATTATTAACTATCAATTAATCAGCTCTGTTATTTTCACGAAATTCTCTAAGTAAAGTTCACCATGAATTACCCGTTTCTCATTGCTGTTCGTCAATTTTGGATTCGCCTAGGTTTAACGTTAATGCTCACACTGGTTTTAACGCTAGGATTGGGCTTTTCCCAAACGGCTTGGGCCAGTATTGATGATGACCGTCTAGATGGGAATATTTTTGTGGTCTATGCTGGCAATGGTTCCTTGGTGCCTCCTCGCCTCAATTTAACGGAATCCTTTGCCCGTAAATTACCTGTTATTCTGGTTTACTACCTAGATGACAATAGTGATTGCAAACAATATGCTTTTATTGTTTCTCGTCTTCAGGAATTCTATGGACGGGCTGCCAGTATTGTCCCGGTGAGTGTGGATTCTATCTTGCCAAAATCTTCTTATAAAAAGAATGAACCTGGTTACTATTATCAAGGTGTGATTCCCCAAACCGTTATCCTGGATCAAAAGGGAAAAATGATTTTCAATGGCAAGGGACAGATTAAGTTTGAAGTTATGGATGATATCTTACGGAATCTATTCAATCTGTTACCCCGTTCTCAGTCAGTTCAGTTAAAACAAAAGACGTTTAATGAATTCAATAGTGAACTAGTTGAGAATTAAAAAAGATTCATCTTGATTCTTCATCTTGATGACAGAATTGCCAAACGATTTCAGCCAATCTTTTGAGCCGTATCGGTTTACTGACATATTCACTGATTCCGACGATAGAACATTTTTCCGCCGCTTCGGGTAGGGCTAAATCGGTAACGGCAATGATAGGAATTGCGGCGATCGCGACATCACTTCTAATTTGGGTGATCACCTTTGACTCTTCCAGATCAGGCATTTGCAGATCCATTAAAATGAGATCCGGTTTATGGCTTTTCGCCAGTGCAAGCGTTTCCTGCCCAGAATAGGCTAACAGAATTCGATAGCCTTTGATTGTAAAGTAGTCCTCCAGGGTTTTGGTAGTGCTTTCATTATTGTCTGCTAAAAGAATTAAGGGCGGTGGGGTTGAGGTCGAGACAGACAAAACATTCTCTAATGGAGAACTAGCCGCGATCGGTGGGGCTAACATCTCCGAAGACTGGATCGGAAGATGAACCGTAAAACAACTTCCCTGACCTACAGTACTTTCGACGGAAATTGTTCCCCCATGCTGAGTTACCAACCGCTTCACTAAAGCCAGCCCCAATCCAGTGCCAGTATATTGACGACTGAGACTACTATCAATTTGGACAAAGAGTTGAAAGAGCTTGCCCAGATCGGACTCCTGGATACCAATCCCCGTATCCCTTACCGAAAAGAGGATTTCTGTAGGTTCTTGCTGCACCGCTAGGGTGACATTGCCGCCGGATGGCGTAAATTTAATCGCATTGCTTAGAAGGTTTACCAGAACTTGACGCAGATAACGTTCATCCCCCCAAATTCGGTCAATATGGCTGGCGATCCGGGTGTGTAATTGGATATTTTTAGAGAAAGCCATCTGCTGGACAAGGAGCGTACTACTCTTGCAGAGGCTCTGGACAGCAATCGATTCTCTTTTGAGTTCTAATTTACCTGCTTCAATTTTAGACAAATCCAGAATGTCGTTGATCAAGTCCAATAAATGTTTGCCACTGCTTTCAATTAGAGCGATCGCCTCTTGCTGTTGGGGATTAATTTCGCCAAATATCGATTCCTGTAGCGATTCCGACATTCCCAAAATGGCATTGAGCGGAGTTCGTAGTTCATGGCTCATATTCGCCAAAAATTCATCTTTGAGACGAGTGGCTTGGGCCAATTGCTCATTGGTTTCTTGTAATTTCAGTTCGTCACGTTTGCGATCCGTAATATCATTAGAGCAACCTAGCAAACCCATAATATTGCCCTGTTGATCTCTGGTAATAGAGAGTCGCAGGCTGGTATAGCGGCGTTCACCCGATTTAGTGACGTTGATTAATTCAACTTCATGATAGCCATTGGCCAAAAGTGGTTCAAGGACTTTTGTATGGAGTTCAGAGACGTTTTCATAAAGAATATCCACATTTTGACCGATCACTTCCTCGGCTCGATAACCAAAGAATCTTTCCGCTCCTTTGTTCCAGGTTTGGATATTGCCCTGAAGATCGGTAGAAATAACGGCATCATTGATCTCATCCAGGATATGGCTTTGGAATTGGAGTTTTTTTTCTGCTTGTTGGTAGTGATAAATCAGGTTTTGGAGTTGGGATGTCCTTTCGGTGACTCGTTTTTCCAAAGATGTGTTGAGATCCTGTAAATTTTGATAAAGTTCGGCCTGCTGCAAGGCGATCGCCAATTTTACCGATAGACGTTGCAATAATTCAATATCGACTTTATCCCAGATACGAGGTGCAGAACATTGATGAGCAATGAGTAAACCCCAAAGTAAGGATTGCTGATCAGGGGAAGCGGGCAAGAGAATCGGAACGACGAGGTTGGCTTTAACCTGAAAACGTTCCAGTAATTGGAGATGACAATCCGTTAAATTAGCACGATGGATATCGGCAGCTACAAAAATTCTCCCCTGCTGATAGGCCCCGCCTAAATTTTGCTGAAAACAATTATCGATCACCTCTGTATTTAGGAATGATAACCAGGGCGAAACCACATCTTCAGCGACAATGACACCACTCATATCCGGCAGAAATTTGTAAACCATAACCCGATCCGCCGTCAAAAAGCCTCTCACCTCAGTCACGATCGCCTGATAAATCTCCTCTAACTTGAGAAATTGACGAATCTGTAAAGCAATGCGAGAACTAATCTGCTCCTGTCGCTGTAACCGTTCTAATTCTTGAGAGAGTTTAAACTGGCGGATCACATTGGCGACACAACGGCCAAGCACAGAAGCCGTAATATCCTCTTTAACCAAGTAGTCGCTGGCCCCCAATTTCATCGCCCGCACGGCCATCCGTTCGTCTCCCTGACCAGTGATCACAATGACAGGTAGTTGGGGATGGTTGCCTCGAATCATTTCTAGTAGTTCTAAACCATTGCCATCGGGCAAATTAATATCGACTAAGGCGATCTGAAGCAGTTGGGAGGAATAAATCCCGCTCTGGAATGACTGCCAGAGTGACAAACCCTCCTCTAGGGTTTCTGCTTCCACAATGTGATAATCGAGGCTTTTTTCAGCCCGAAGATAGCGGATATAGGTGTAACGATCACTTGCCGAATCCTCCACCATGAAAAGCTTGATTGGGGTCGTTAAGGGTTGAGCAGCGATTGGAAGCACAATATCTGGCATAGGAAAACTAATCAGTCTGTGACATACTCCCAGCACTAACCGCTTAGGCGGTACAGTGTGGGCTTCTCCCACCAGAAAGTCGTTCTACGATGGAACTGGACTGGAGCGTTTTATAG
>Ga0208854_1000223_pt1 | contig 13863 bp, 10 predicted proteins | sample LakMenEpi30Nov11_FD_150748 | JGI IMG/M metagenome (GOLD analysis project Ga0208854, IMG submission 150748) | Freshwater microbial communities from Lake Mendota, WI - 30NOV2011 deep hole epilimnion (SPAdes) | ecosystem: Environmental > Aquatic > Freshwater > Lake > Epilimnion/Euphotic zone ...
CGTTGCTAGCGCTGCCGTCAACCCCCAAGCCCACAGGCACACCTGCTTCAATCATTTTGCGAATCGGTGCAATGCCACTGGCCAAGCGCATGTTGCTGCAGGGGCAATGTGCAATGCCCGTGCGAGTGGCCGCAAAAAGCGAGATGCCTTCATCGTCCAATTTGACGCAGTGGGCGTGCCACACATCGTGTCCCAACCAGCCTAGGTCTTCTGCGTATTGCGTGGGTGTGCGATTGAATTTCTCTAAGCTGTAGGCAATGTCATGGTCGTTTTCTGCCAAGTGGGTGTGCAGTCGTACGCCATAGTGTCTGGCCATCTCTGCTGACAAACGCATGAGGTCTTGGCTGACGCTGAAAGGCGAGCAGGGGGCTACGGCCACTTGGGTCATGGCACCATGAGACCCATCGTGGTAGCGCTCGATCAATCTCTGTGTGTCTTTCAGGATGGCATCTTCTTGTTCTACAACGCGATCGGGCGGCAGGCCGCCCTTGGATTGGCCCACGCTCATGCTGCCGCGTGTGGCTACAAATCGCATGCCGATTTCTTTTGCTGCCGCAATGCAATCGTCTAGTTTCACGCCGTTGGGATAGATGTACAAGTGGTCACTGCTGGTGGTGCAACCTGACAACAACAATTCGGCCATGGCGGTTTGAGTGCTGGCGTAAATCATCTCGGGTTGCAGGCCAGCCCAGATGGGATAAAGACCTTGGAGCCAGCTGAAAAGCTCGGCGTTTTGAACAGCGGGTATGGCGCGCGTCAAGCTTTGCGACATGTGATGGTGCGTGTTGACCATGCCAGGAATGACCACGTGGTGTTCGGCATTGATCACGCGATCGGCTGTTTGGGGCAATTGGGCGGCAGGGCCAATGGCCTCGATGCAGTTGTCTCTGACAAAGACCGAGGCATTGCGAAGTTCATCGCCGGCATCGTTCAGCGTTGCCAGGGTATGAGCGTTGTGGATCAGCAAGGTAGTCATGGGTCATGATTTTGCACGAAGAAATTGCGTGTGTCATGGTCAAGCACTACACTCTGACACCATGAGTTCTAAGCCCCACCTGCACAGCGATATTCAGCAAAATCCCCGAGCCTTTCTCAGACAGTTGTTTGATCAGGCAGTTCAACGGGCACTGCCGCTTCACAACACGCCAGCTTTTTTACCCAAACCGCCCAAGGGCCGAACCCTGGTATTGGGGGCGGGTAAGGCCGCCGGAGCCATGGCCCACGCGGTGGAAGCTTTGTGGCCATTAGATGCCCCTTTGTCTGGCATGGTGGTGACGCGTTATGGGCATACGCCGGCCAGGCCTGAAGGGGTGCCTGAGCGTCTGAGAATTGTGGAAGCATCTCACCCTGTACCTGATTCAGCAGGTTTGGCTGCTGCCGAAGAAATTCTGTCCCTCACCCAAGGTCTGACGCAGGACGATTTGGTGTTGTGCCTCATTTCAGGTGGCGGCTCAGCCTTACTGACCTTGCCAGCAGATGGTTTGAGCTTGGCAGAAAAACAAGCCATCAATCAGGCCTTGCTGAAAAGTGGCGCCAACATTGGTGAAATGAATTGCGTTCGAAAGCATTTGTCACGCATCAAAGGCGGGCGCCTGGCAGCCGCTTGTGCACCTGCGCAAGTGGTGACACTGGCCATCAGTGATGTGCCTGGCGATGACCCTTCAGTCATTGCCAGTGGCCCCACGGTGCCCGATGCCACAACGTGCGCTGATGCTTTGCAAATTTTGAAGCGCTATCAAATTGACATTTCGAGTGAAGTGCTTGCGGCACTGCAGAATTCAGCATGGGAGTCACCCAAGCCTGGCCATGCAGCGTTTCAGCGCAGCACGGTGTATCTCATTGCGACACCGCATCAGTCATTAATGGCCGCTGCCAGTTTGGCAGAGTCCAAAGGTCTGCGAGCCTATGTTTTGAGCGATGAAATGGAAGGCGAGTCGCGTGAGGTAGGCAAGGTCCATGCTGCGCTTGCGCGTTCCAGTGCAAAAGGCCATGGCCCCTTTCTCAAGCCCTGTGTCATTTTGAGCGGCGGCGAAACCACGGTCACCATTCGTGCCTCCAAAACAGACCCTAAGAAGCGCGAAGGTCGAGGCGGCAGAGCGGGAGAGTTTTGCATGGGTCTGGCGCAAGCATTGCAGGGTCAAGAAAATGTATGGGCCCTCGCAGCCGACACAGACGGTATCGACGGCATCGAAGACAACGCTGGGGCGCTGGTCACGCCAGATACCTTGGCCAGAGGCGCACACGCGGGCTTAAGCTTTGACGAGCATCTGGCGTGCAATGACGCCTATGGTTACTTTCAAGCTTTGAACGATTTGGTTTTCACTGGACCAACGCATACCAATGTGAATGATTTCCGCGCCATTTTGGTGTTGTGACAATGTATTGATGTGCGTCAACGCGGGCGGCCCTAGCCTCTGGCAAATTGGAGCCCATGTTGAATCGTGTTCAGAACCAAGCGTCTCTCAAAGCAGAAAATGTAGCTTGTGGAACGGTTTTGTTGCGTCGAGGACAACCTGCCAACAAGGCCATTCACCTTCTAACGGGCCGAGTAGCCTTTGGGGTCATTGAAGAAGGTGTGTTGGTCCATCAACTGGGCGCAGTAGAAGGGCCATTTTGGTTGGAGGCCGCCGCGGCCATGTTGGGCTTGCCACATGCGGTTGATGTCATGGCAGAAAGCTCGGTCACCATTCAAGCCATGCCGCTCGCTCAGTTTAGAAGTCAGATGAAAAACTTACCTGAAGCAGTGCACACCTTGATGCTAGATTTGGCCAAGGCTCAAAGGCAGCAAATTGAAGTGGGCGTGAGTCGTTTGGCCAAAGATGCAGATGCACGATTTGCCGAGTGGCTTTTGCGCCATGCTGAACCTGCCGACGCGCAGGGCACTTTGGCGGTCATTTTGCAAGATCGAAAGCGTTTAATCGCGGCTCAATTGGGCATTGCTCCCGAAACCTTCTCTAGGGTCCTCAAACACTTGCGGGATCGCAAGCTAATTAGCGGCAGTGGTCGGGTTTTAAAGCTACTAGATCCAATCGGACTGGAGACTTTGGCGGGTATTTAGCGACATTCGCTGCATGAGGACGCAAAGGCGTCTCAAAGCTCGATAGAATTTGTCGAACTTTGAGAAACTCATGCAGCCCAACGAGCCATTGCGCCTGTCACTTTCAAACATCACCAAGCGCTATCCCGGTGTGGTGGCCAATCGCGCGGTTTCTTTGTCTGTTAAGCCCGGCGAGGCGCATGCAGTTTTAGGTGAAAACGGCGCAGGCAAATCCACCCTCATGAAAATCATCTATGGGGCTGTGAAGCCAGATGAAGGTGATATTCAATACAACGGTCAAGCCGTTCAAATCCGAAATCCACAGCAAGCCCGCGCCTTGGGCATCAGCATGGTGTTTCAGCACTTCAGTTTGTTTGACACACTCAGTGTGGCTGAAAACGTTTGGTTGGGCTTAGATCATTCTTTAAGTCTGGCGCAAGTTTCTGCGCGCATTACAGCCAAAGCTGCTGAGTATGGTCTTGACATTGACCCTTCTCGGCCTGTTCACACCTTGAGTGTGGGCGAGATGCAGCGGGTTGAAATTATCCGTGCCTTGCTCACAGAACCCAAACTGCTTATTTTGGATGAGCCAACATCTGTTCTAACACCGCAAGCGGTCGACAAGTTGTTTGTTGTTTTGAAAAAATTAGTGAGCCAAGGTTGTAGCTTGCTTTACATCAGTCACAAGCTGCATGAAATTCGCGAACTTTGCTCTGCTTGTACAGTGCTTCGGGGCGGCGAAGTCACAGGTGTTTGTGATCCCCGAGAAGAATCCAACGCGTCGCTCAGTCGCATGATGATTGGCGCAGAGCCGCCAGCCTTGAAGCACCAAGATCGCACGCCGGGTGCTGTCTTGTTTGAAGCGCGCCATTTGTCCTTGAACAAAGAAGACCAATTTGGCGTCAACTTGGCCGACATCAATTTACAGGTTTGTGCTGGCGAGGTGGTGGGCATTGCAGGCGTGTCTGGCAATGGACAACGCGAACTTCTCTATGCCCTGTCTGGTGAAGACACGCGTGCTTTAGCCGACTCTGTGCTTATAGACGGACATGCTGTCGGCCAAGTGGGTCCTCAAGAACGGCGCCAAGCGGGGCTGCATTTTGTACCCGAAGAAAGGTTGGGACGAGGCGCTGTGCCCTCGCTCAGTTTGGCGCACAACCTGCTGCTCACCCGAAGCGAGGCCATCTCGTCGGGTGGCTGGATTGACAACCAAGCACTGCAAACGCAAGCTCAAAAAATCATTCAAAAATTCAATGTCAAAACCAATGGTGCTCAAGCACCTGCCCAATCCTTGTCGGGTGGCAATTTGCAAAAATTCCTGGTGGGTCGCGAGATTGATGCGAAGCCCAAAGTGCTGCTGGTGTCGCAACCCACGTGGGGTGTCGATGTGGGTGCTGCGGCGCAAATTCGCAGCGAGCTCTTGGCTTTGCGTGATGCAGGCTGCGCCGTTCTTGTGGTGAGCGAAGAGTTAGACGAATTGTTTGAAATTTCTGATCGTCTGTATGTCATGGCCAACGGCCAAATTTCCCCCTCTATTCAACGCAAAGATGCTACGGTGGCTCAAATTGGCGAATGGATGAGCGGTTTATGGAGCGCGCATGCTTAAGCTAGAAGTGCGCCCTGAAGCTTCTGAGCTTTGGCGTTATGGCTCGCCGCTGTTGGCCTTGCTCATCACGGTTGCTTTGGGTATCGGCTTGTTTGTGTTGCTTGGCAAAGACCCTGTACGTGGTCTGCAAATGTTTTTTTGGGAGCCCCTGAAGTCTTCCTATGCTTTGGGCGAACTGATGGTGAAGGCAACGCCTTTGTTGATCATTGCCTTGGGCTTGGCTGTTTGTTTTCGCTCCAATGTTTGGAACATTGGTGCTGAAGGGCAGTTTGTCATTGGCGCTGTGGCGGCCGGCGGTGTGGCCTTGTTGGCCGATAAAGAAACGGGCCGCTGGATTTTGGTAGCTGTGGTTTTGGCGGGTGTTGCAGGGGGCATGTTTTGGGCGGCCATCACGGCTTGGCTTAAGGACAAATTTCACGCCAACGAAATTTTGGTCAGCTTGATGTTGGTGTATGTGGCCGAAATGGTGTTGGGGTATTTGGTGTATGGCCCTTGGAAAGACCCTGCGGGCTATAACTTTCCGCAAACCAAATCCTTTGAAGCTGTCACCCAAATTCCACGCCTGATGAGCGGCTCACGTGTTTCTGTAGGACTGATATTGGCTTTGGTCGGTGTTGCCGCGGTTTGGATCTTTTTATTCCGAACTCGCTCAGGCTTTGCGCAGCAGGTGGGAGGCTTGGCACCCTCTGCAGCGCGCTATGCTGGGTTTTCTTCGCGCAAAGCTTTGTGGTTGGCGCTGCTTACATCGGGTGGGGCTGCCGGCCTGGCGGGTGCTTTGGAAGTGGCGGGGCCCATCGGGCAACTGACGCCTTATATCCCTTCTGGCTATGGTTTTGCCGCCATCATCGTGGCCTACGTGGGGCGCTTGCATCCGGTTGGCATTGTGTTTTCAGCTGTCCTCATGAGCATGTTCTACATTGGCGGTGAGTTGGCGCAATCGCGCATGGGTCTGCCTAAGTCCATCACGGGCGTGTTTCAGGGATTGTTGTTATTTAGCTTGTTGGCATGCGACACCCTGGTGGCATACCGATTGCGTTGGCAGAGCGGGAGGGCCTGATGGAGTCGTATGCATTGCTCGTAGCAGCTACTTTGAATGCAGGCACTGTGCTGGCCATCGCCGCCTTGGGTTTGCTCATCAATGAAAAAGTGGGTGTCGTTAACTTAGGCGCTGAGGGCATGATGTTGTGCGCTGCCATTGCTGGTTTTGCCGCAGTGGTGCACACCGGTAGCGACATGGTTGGCTTCTTGGCAGGCATGGGAGCTGGCGCCTTGCTGGGTGCTATTTTTGGGGTCATGGTGATTTACCTTGGCACCAATCAGTACGCCACAGGCTTGGCATTGAGTTTGTTTGGGGTGGGCTTTTCAGCCTTTGTGGGCATTACGTACGTGCAAGAAAAACTGCCCCCGCGGCCTCAGTTTGAAATACCTTTCTTGGCTGATATTCCGCTTGTAGGTTCAGCTTTCTTCAAACAACACCCGCTGGTTTACGGAGTGATTGCTTTTGTTTTCGCACTCATTTGGTTTTTGTACAAAACGCGCACAGGTTTGGTGCTGCGTTCGGTCGGTGAATCTCCTGAATCGGCGCATGCGCTTGGTTATTCTGTCCGCCGAATTCGGTTTTTGGCCGTCATGGTTGGCGGTGCTTTGTGTGGTCTGTCGGGTGCCTACATCTCGGTTGTCTACACGCCCTTGTGGGTAGAAGGCATGGTGGCCGGTAAGGGCTGGATTGCCTTGGCTTTGACCACATTTGCAACTTGGCGACCGGCGCGAATATTGCTTGGTGCTTACCTGTTTGGCGGGGTGACCATGTTGCAGTTCCATTTACAGGGTTTGGGCGTGCAAGTGCCCAGCCAGTTGCTTTCAGCCTTGCCCTATTTGGCAACCATTGTGGTGTTGGCCTTGATCTCACGAAATCCTGCTTGGATTCGGGTCAATATGCCAGCATCGCTAGGCAAACCCTTTCATCCCAGTTCATAATGCTTTTTTCGTCCAACCCAGTCCATCCAACAAAGGAAATTTCATGACAGTTCTGAACAAGCGATCGATTCTCAAAATCGCCGCCATTTCTTTGGTCACTGCTGCCGCTCTCGTGGCTTGCGGCAAAAAAGAAGAAGCAAAACCTGTAGCAGCACCCAAAGCTGAACCCCTCAAAGTGGCCTTTGTCTATGTTGGCCCAGTGGGCGACGGTGGCTGGACATTTGCACACGACAACGCGCGCAAAGAACTAGAAAAACAATTTGGCGACAAGATCGTCACCACCTTTGTTGAAAAAGTGCCAGAAAGCGCCGATGCCGAGCGCAACTTCCGCGACTTGGCCAGCCAAGGCAACAAAGTGATTTTCGGCACCACATTTGGCTACATGGATCCCATGCTCAAAGTGGCCGCAGACAACAAAGAAATCAAGTTTGAACATGCCACCGGTTACAAAACAGCCGACAACATGCGCACCTACGACAGCCGTACCTATGAAGGTGCTTACATGGCTGGCGTGATTGCGGGCAAGATGACCAAAACAAACACCTTGGGTGTTGTGGCTTCCATTCCAATTCCTGAAGTTATTCGCAACATCAACACCTTCACAATGGGTGCGCAATCTGTCAACCCTAAAGTGAAGACCAAAGTGGTTTGGATCAACGAGTGGTTCAATCCCCCAAAGGAAACAGAAGCGGCTACAGCCCTCATCAATGGTGGTGCTGACGTGTTGATGCAAAACACCGACTCTTCTGCTGTGTTGCAAACTGCCGAAAAAATGGGCAAGCGCGCTTTCGGTTGGGACTCTGACATGACAGCCTATGGTCCTAAGGCTCACTTGGGTTCGGCTGTGATCAACTGGGCGCCTTACTACATCAAGTCCGTGGGTGAAGCCCTTGATGGCAAATGGGCGACAAGCCAAAGCTGGTGGGGCGTGAAAGAAGGCGCCATCGACATGGTCAATGTCGCAACCGATGTGCCTGACGACATCAAAAAACGCGTTGATGAAATCAAGGCTGGCCTGAAAGACGGTAGCTTCAGTATCTGGAAAGGTCCTATAGTGGGCCAAGACGGCAAAGAAGTTCTGGCCAAAGATGTTGTCGCCGATGACAAGTTTTTGAGTGGTATCAAGTTCTACGTTAAAGGCGTTGAAGGCAAAGTGCCTAACTGATCAATCGCAACTTAACGGTTGCCCAAAGTTTAAAAGCCGCTCCTTCGTATGAAGAGCGGCTTTTTTTAACAGGGTCTTGTTATGGTTTACTTTTTAGCAGCTGCCGCAAAATCCCCTGCGTAAATGTTCAGAAATTTGGCGGGGTCTAAAGTCTTGCGAATGGCCGTATTAACTTCTTCTAAAGTGGTAGCTTCAATTTGAGCGTCCACTTTTTCAACAAAGGCCATCGTTCGGTTGGCTGCCGTTTGCGCCACATGCCCAGCCGCCAATGCTCGATCTTGCGCACGGCTTATTTTGCGTTCTTCTTGCCAGCCTTTTTTAGCATCTGTCAGCTCCTCAGCGGTGATTCCGTCTTTGACAAACTTGGCCAATTCTTCTTGCACGCCCGCTTTTAATTTAGCCAGATTTTGCGGTGCATAAATGGCATATAGCACCCACATGCCTGAGGGCTCAAACGAGCTGGCACTGAGTTGGCTGCCAGCGCCGTAGCTCAAGCCATCTTTTTGGCGCAAGCGGTCAAGCAGGCGCGATTTGACACCGCCGCCCAACACGCGGTTGGCCAACTGCAAGGGAACAAAGTCTGCTTGTGTGTCTTGCAGTGACACAGGCAATCCTGCCAAAAAGAAAGCATTGGCTTTGTCGGGCGCTTCTAATTGTGTGGCGCCTGGCTTGGCCACTTTTCTTTCAGCCTTCAAGCGCGTGTAGGCTTTAGGACTTTTCCAGTCACCAAAGAGTTGCGTGATTTGCGACTTGACTGCGTCGCTGTCAAAGTCGCCTACCAAGGCGAACTCGCTGAAGCTGGCGCCGTAATAGCTGCTGTGAAACTGTTTGACTTGTTCAAGCTTGGCCATTTTGAGTGCCGCAATGGATTCATCCAAACTGCGTGCGGCGCGAATGTCACCTTTCTTGTAAACGTCCAGTGCCAGCGCCATGGCTTGCGAGCCCATCGCATTGGGTTCGCTGCGTTGGCTTTCAAGGCCAGCTGTGCTCTCTTGAACCAGCAATTCAAATTCCTTGTCAGCGAAGGTGGGCTTACGCAAAATATCTCGAACTAAATTGAGAACTTCAGGCAAGTTTTTTCGCAGTGAATCAAACCGAACCGTGACGGTTTGTCCGCCACCACTGACTTCAATTTGAGTTTTAAGTTCGTCCAATTTGGCTGAAATTTCAGCGCGCTGTAAATTTCCTGCGCCTCGCATGAGCAAGCTGGCTGTGAGGTTAGAGGTGGTGGCTTGGTTAAACAGGCTTGCTTCATCGCCGAAGCGCAAGGTAAAGACGCCGCTGACAGTTTCGCCACGCGTTTTCTTGGGTGTCAAGATGAGCTTCATGCCGCTGGCTAAAGCCAAACGTTCCGTGCGCTTTTCGATGTTGGCAGGGCTGATGTCAAACACTTCACCTTCACTGGCAGCAGCCTTGCCTTTGTAGTCGGCCACCAGTTTGGCCACGTCTACGACGTCAGGCAGTTTGCTGCGGTCTGGTATGGCGGTGGGAACGAATTGTCCTAAAGTGCGATTGCTTTCTTTGAAGTAATTGGCAGCCACAGATTGCAGGTCGGCTAATTTCAGATTTTCAATGCGATCACGTTGCAAAAAGAACAATCGCCAATCGCCGTTGGCAATGGACTCTGAAAGTTGTACGGCTAATTTTTGGGGGTCGTTGATGGTCTTGTCGATGTCGCTTAAAAGACTGGACTTGGCACGTTTGAGTTCTTCTTCAGTGACGGGCTTCTTTTGCAAGCCCTCTAGTTCTTCCAATAAAACTTTGCGAGCTTCTGTCAGGTTTTGGGTTTTACTCAGCTCGGCCATGAACAACACGTAGCCTCGCTCTGCCAACTCAAAATTCCAAGGGCTGACATTGACCGCCAATTTTTTCTCAACCATGTTCTTGTGCAACCTGCCGTTCGGGGTGCCGCCCAAGACTTCACTCAAAGCAGCCATGGCTGCAGAGTCGACATGGCTGCCGGCTGCTGTGTGATACAGCACTGCTGACAATTGAACGTCACCTGTTCTGCGAACAGTCACTTCACGATTGCCATCTTGCGCTGGGTCTTGTGTGTAGGTGGGTTTAATAACGCGATTGGGTTTGGGGATGACACCAAACACTTGCTGTATCAGCGCAAGTGTGCTGGTAGCCTCAAATTTACCAGCCACCAACAACACGGCATTGTCGGGTTGGTAGTACTTGCGATAAAAGTTTTGCAAGTTTTCAATCTTGACGTTCTCAACATCGGTGCGCGCGCCAATGGTGCTCTTGCCATAGTTGTGCCAATCAAAAGCAGTGGAAGCCATGCGCTGCCAGAGCATCATGTGAGGGTTGTTCTCGCCGCTTTCCATTTCGTTGCGCACCACTGAAAACTCGGTTTCTAAATCTTTGCGCGCAATGAGGCTGTTGACCATTCGATCGGCCTCCATCTCCAGAGCCCATTTCAGGTTGTCAGGGTTGGCAGGAAAGGTTTCGTAGTAATTGGTGCGATCGTAGAAGGTGGTGCCGTTGAATTGCATGCCACGCTTGCCCAACTCTTCAAAGACATTGCCTAGTGTTTTTGTACCTTTAAACACCAGGTGCTCTAACAAATGCGCCATGCCGGTTTCGCCATAATTTTCATGGCGACTGCCCACCAAATAAGTGATGTTGACGGTGGTGGTGGGCTTGGAAGCATCGGGCGCCAACAGCACGCGCAAGCCATTGCTCAGTCGGTATTCAGTGATGCCCTCAACTTGAGCGACTGCTTTTAAAGCTGCAGCTTGGCTTTGCGACCAGCCTGCAAATGGGGCCAAGCAGCTGGCTGAGAGGATTGAAATTTGAATCCAACGAGAAATAGAGCTTGATCGCATGAGGAGCCACAACTTTGCAAGAACGTAAAAGAAACTTTATACACCTGCTTTAGAATACACCTTGAATACCTGCGCGCCAGCGGGTATTTATTTTGTTCAACCGGCGCCATGTAGAGGACTACCATGTACAAAAACCTCGCAGCCGCCATCGCGGCCGCCTGCTTTTTATCGCCCATTCCATCACTTTCCGCTGAGCCTTCGAAGCCAGCCACTAAAAGTCCAGTCAAAGCTGCTTTTGTGTATGTCACGCCTGTGTTCGATACGGGCTGGACCCGGCAGCACGACGAGGGCCGCAAAGCTGTAGAAAAGGCTTTGGGCTCTGCCCTTAAAACCACCGTTGTAGACAACGTGGCCGAAGGTGCTGACTCAGAGCGTGTGGTGCGCGACTTAGCGAAGCAAGGTCACGATGTGATTTTTACCACTAGCTTTGGCTATATGGAGCCCACGCTCAAGGTGGCCAAAGAGTTTCCCAATGTGAAGTTCGAATCGATCACGGGCTACAAAACCGATGTGAACGTGTCTGTGGCCAATGCTCGCTATTACGAGGGCCGTTATTTGGCAGGCGTGGCCGCAGGGCGCATGACGCAATCCAATGTGGCGGGTTATGTGGCGGGCTTTCCCATTCCTGAAGTGTTGCAAGGCCTGAATGCCTTTACCTTGGGCATGCGCTCTGTGAATCCCAAAGCCCAAGTGAAAGTGATTTGGTTGAACTCATGGTTCGATCCAGCCAAAGAGCGCGACGCGGCCTTCACCTTGTTCAACCAGTCGGTTGATGTGATCACATTTCACACCGCCTCCAATGCGGTGATGGTAGCGGCCCAAGAGCGCGGCAAGTTGGCCATTGCCTATCACTCAGACATGCGCAAAGTTGCGCCGGATGCTCAGTTGATGGCTGTCACACATGAGTGGGGCGCCTATTACACACAGCGTGTCATTGATGTGCAAGAAGGGCAGTGGCGCACTGGCAATGTTTGGGGCGGTTTAAAGGAGGGCATGATTCGCGTTGGCGACTATGGCCCTAAGTTACCTGCCAAAGTACGCGACGAAATTGTGAAGTTACAACAAGACATCGTGCAGGGCAAACGCCACCCATTTCAAGGGCCCATTGTCGACAACGAAGGCAAAGCCATTGTGGCAGCTGGGCAGAAACTAAGCGATGTTCAAATTTTGAACATGAACTACGGTGTCACTGGCGTGGTCGGAAAAATAAGCCCTTGAAGATCAATGATTGAAAAAAAAGCCTGCGTTTTAAGGCAGGCTTTGAGTTCAGGCCGATACCGTGTTAGCTATCAAGCTGAATATTTCGAGTCTTGGCCAATTGGGTCCAGCGGGCCAAGTCGGCCTTCATGTAGGCTGCGAATTCTGCTGGCTTCATGGGCATCAGTTCAACGGCTTCAGAGCTTAATTTTTCTTTGAAATCGGGCTGAGACAAAACAGTCAGCATGGCGTCGTTCAGTGTTTTGACAATGGCGGCCGGCATGTTGGCAGGGCCTACAACGCCATACCATTGTTGTGCATCAAATCCCTTGAGGCCCATCTCTTCTAAAGTGGGAATATCTTTCACTTGCGGGTGACGCTTGGTGCCTGTCACTGCCAGTGCGCGAATTCTGCCGCTTCGGATGTGTGGCAATGCAGCTGCCAAGCCAGGGAACATCAATTGTGTTTGACCACCAATGAGGTCAGTGATAGCAGGTGCAATGCCTCGATAGGGAATGTGCACCATAAAGCTGTTGGTTTGCAATTTGAACAACTCTGCCGCCAGATGGGTTAAGGACCCTGCGCCTGCAGAGCCATAAGACAGGCGGCCGGGGTTTTGCTTCACGTAGTCCAAAAAGGCCTTGAAGTTTTGCGGTGGCAAACTGGTGTTGATGCATAGCACATTGGGGGTAGAGCCAATCATGCCAATGGGGGTGAAATCTTTTTCTGCGTCGTAGGGCAGTTTGCGAGTGGCGGGCGCTGTGCCATGGGTGGCCACATAGCCCTGCATGAGGGTATAGCCATCAGCGGGTGCTCGGGCGGTGCTTTGCGAAGCGATCACGCCGCCGCCGCCGCCAATGTTGTCGACAACCACAGATTGGCCCAGAACCTTGGCCCATCGCTCGCACAGAGCTCGTCCCACCATGTCGGATCCACCACCCGCAGAGACCGGCACGATATAACGAATTGGTTTGCTGGGATAGGCCGCTTGGGCCTGGGCTAATTCAGGAAGGCCAAACAACAATGGGCTGGCTTGAAGCAGGGTGCGTCTTTTCATGGCTTTTCTTCTGAAGGGTAAGTCATGCAAAGTTTAGCCCAGACTACCCATAATTGCACTGAGTACGTACGCAGAAACCTTGAATTATCCTCACATGACCAGTTGGCACTTTACAATGTTGGCTTGCATCAAAGAATGTTGGAAAGACAAAGAGATGACGATTAAAAGCGACAAATGGATCCGCCGTATGGCTCAAGAACACGGCATGATCGAGCCCTTTGAACCTGGACAAGTGCGCCAAAACGCCGCCGGCGAAAAAATTGTGAGCTACGGCACCAGCAGCTATGGCTACGACATTCGATGCGCCCCTGAATTCAAGGTGTTTACCAACATTTACAGCACCGTGGTCGACCCCAAGAATTTCGACGAAAAAAGCTTTGTCGACATCCATTCCGATGTCTGCATCATTCCCCCCAACAGCTTTGCCTTGGCACGAACGCTGGAATATTTCCGCATTCCCCGCAATGTGCTCACCATTTGCTTGGGTAAAAGCACCTATGCCCGGTGCGGGATTATTGTGAACGTCACCCCCTTCGAACCCGAATGGGAAGGCTATGTCACCCTTGAATTCAGCAACACCACCCCCCTGCCAGCCAAGATTTACGCCGGAGAGGGCTGTGCCCAGGTGCTGTTCTTCGAAAGCGACGAAGTTTGCGAGACCAGCTACAAAGATCGGGGTGGAAAATACCAGGGCCAGGTGGGTGTCACATTGCCTAAGACCTAAAGTGCGACAATAGCGGGTTAATGACTGACTCTTTTTCAAATCTATCGCTGGCTGAACCGCTGGCACGTGCCGTAGCCGAAATGGGCTACGAATCCATGACCCCCATTCAAGCGCAGGCCATTCCTGTGGTTTTGACTGGAAAAGACGTGATGGGCGCTGCGCAAACAGGTACCGGTAAAACGGCTGCTTTTTCTTTGCCACTGCTGCAGCGTCTCTTGAAGCACGAAAACACCTCCACCTCGCCCGCTCGCCATCCTGTGCGTGCA
>Ga0208854_1000224_pt1 | contig 13849 bp, 13 predicted proteins | sample LakMenEpi30Nov11_FD_150748 | JGI IMG/M metagenome (GOLD analysis project Ga0208854, IMG submission 150748) | Freshwater microbial communities from Lake Mendota, WI - 30NOV2011 deep hole epilimnion (SPAdes) | ecosystem: Environmental > Aquatic > Freshwater > Lake > Epilimnion/Euphotic zone ...
CTTATCTGATAAGACTTTCAGCATTTCATAAAAAATCAATCATGATCTCGGAAACCCTTATCCAGCCTACCTTTCAAAAATAAGATGCGTTCGCCCTGTGTTGTACCGGAAGATAGGACTCTAGAAGTAGCAGTAATTCTCCCTCACTGAAGGGTTTAGTCAAATAATCTGTTGCTCCCACTAGGTGGGCCCTGACTCTGTCCATAAAAGCATCTTTGCCCGTTAGCATAATAATTGGGGTTTGGCGAAACACGATAGAGTGACGAAGCATGGCACAAATTTCATAGCCATCTAGCTTGGGCATAGAAATATCACACAGAATCAAATCTGGCTTAAGCTGGAAGAGTTGCTGTAAGGCTTCCAGGGGATCATTAAAATAACTAACGACATAGCCTTGACGACTGAGAATCAGCTCTGTTTGTTTGCCCACTGTCCGCTCATCGTCAATACAGACCACCTGGGGTAAGGTAATGCTGGGATAGGTGTCCCAGGGAGAAATGGGTTTGGGCTGACTAACGGGTCGAGGAGGATCAATCATAAAAAGTAAACCTCTTTCAATGTAAGGAGCTAAACTGCGAGCGACCATAGGTAGATCCCGATGGAGATAGCGAGATAATTGCCGCAGAGAGGATTTATTTTTAGCCCAGGTGATTAAGCGTTGATATAGTTTTTCCGAGAGGACGCTGGCCAATTTCGGTTGATCGGCGATCGCAATCATTTGGTCTGGCGATTGAACAAAGGGATGAAACTGTTTCCATTCCTGTACCTGCTTCGCCATCTGTAAAATAAATGGCGAGATTTCAAAGGCAGTGAGCGGAGGATCAAGGGCTGTTCCCATCTCAAAAATAAAGGCTCCCTGCCATAAACTAAGGAGATCAAAAAGAACCTCTTGCACCATGCTCCGAATAATGTTGCGGGCCTGCACTGGTGTCAAAATATTTTTCTCTAGTAGTAACCATAGATAACCATACTCTGGATCATTGGTTGTCGAGATCACTCCATGATCCAAACTCACGAATTGAATCTGATCAGCTAAATTAAAACGACGTAGATAATCTCGCAACCGTTTAAGCTGGCCATAACTTTTATCCACCGCATAGACGATTTGACCATTGACAAAAAACACAAACCAGCAAGCATTCTCCCCTGACACTAACGTTTGGGAGGGTGATTGATAGGCTTCAACGAACAATTCCCCTGTACGCTGACCCAGTTCAATCAGTTGCAGGATACTACGAATATCAATTTCCCCTAGGTTTCCCTGCATAATTAGTCTGATGCTTTTTCTATAGTTTAACTTGACGACTTCTTTAGATGACCAATAAAACCGTCCTAGGGATTCCGAAGCCAAGAGATCTACAGTGACCGAAAATTGAGTTAATGTAAAGATTGAGCGACTACTTCGATCTATCATCCCTCTAAATCCATTAACTAGGATCGCCTCTCGTGCTGTACTTAGCAGAAGTTAAAAAGCAAACACGGAATTTTTTAGGTGGTTTGAAGACGGAACTCAAACTTCTTGCCTGCCAACATAGTGATCAGACCTGGAGTGCTCTACCCAATGAAGAACTCTTGACCTCAGAAAATCTGGATTCTGTCAATGAGGGAACCCTTTGGATGCTCCAATTAGTCAATCGCCAACTCCAGGGAACGCCAGAAACGGCCGCCCCCGAATTAGTGCGTCAACTTCAGAAATTATCCCGTCTGTCTGAAAAACTGAAAGATCAGCAAGAAGAAATCGACCAGTGGAAACAATCCTTGACTTATCAAAGCCAAGAACTGGCCCGTCGGGAAATGGAATTGGATACGCGAGAAGCCGAAGCCGAGGATAAGGAAGCTGAATTACAGCAACTGGGGCGACAAAAACAAGAAATTGATCTGGCTTGGAATCGGCTAGAGTACGAACGTCAACAACTTCTCGATCTCCAAAATCGCTTTGGTTATTTGCTGAATCTTGCCCCTAGTCACAGTGAACAACTCCAAATTTTGCTAAATCGTCTTGCCGGTCACCCTGAAGCAGCCGCAAGCCTCAATGAATCGTTACAAACGGCCCTCAATGCCGTTCAAGCTCAGCAAGAAATCTTTAACCGCTATTGGCAAGATTTGAGCAAATATCGACAACAAGCAGCCCAGCAGGGGCAATCTCTTGGACAAAAACGGGAAATTATTCTACTTTGTCGGCAAGAGTTAGAGCGGACTCAAATTGCGTTGGAAAAGGCCAAAATACAATTTGCTGTTGAGCAAAATGTTCTCAGCAATCATCAGACGACGCTCCGTCGTTTAAATATTCAACTCCAAATGACTGAAGATTTGCAGACTCGACTCTATCGATTAGCTAGTGGTGGTATGGATAGTAGCTCTGAACATAGAATCGATCTCGACAGTCTCGAAAAAATGCCCCTAGGACAATTAGAAGAAAGCCTTCAACATCTTCAGTCTGATCTTGATAAGTTGGTTCATTTTGTTAATGATCAGGAAGAAGAATTAACTTTACAGTGCCAAGCTGTAGAGGAATTGCAGATCCAACTCACTCAGGTAAACGACTATGAGCGCATTGCCATTGAAGAGGAAATGAATGAGGAACAAGAGCGCAAACGCATGTTGGATGAAACCCTTGTGGGACAACGCCGTAATTTAAAAGAGCGTCAGGATGTTTTGGTGCAACATTTACGGGTTTTACGTCGCCGGCAAGGAATTGTCGATTTTGATGCTAATTTGCCGACCATTAATTTAGATCCAGTGATTAATCATTTGGAAGGGGTCAAACGTAAGGCGAACGAAGAGCGCAATAAACTAGAAGCAGATATTCACAATCTTCAACAGAGCCTACAGCAAATCCAAGAAATGGTTCATCATCTGGATGTGGAACAGGCTGATAAAAAGAAAAACCTCGCCCAGGAAGAAGAGGATTGGCAAGGATTTCAACGAGAAGTTATTCAACTTCAGACCAAAGTCTCTCTATATGAAGCTGCTCTACAACCCTTACAAGATCAACTGGACTGCCTACGACCCCAAGTAGAGAGCCTGGCAGATTTATTGCTCACAACCTAAAAAAGTGTTTGACTTGTCATTTGTTTATGCTATAGTTATTAATCGTGACAGAAATGGGTCGATGCCCGAGTGGTTAATGGGGGCGGACTGTAAATCCGCTGGCTATGCCTACGCTGGTTCAAATCCAGCTCGGCCCACCACAATTAAATAGTCTATTTTGCCCGTGTGGCTCAGTGGTAGAGCACACCCTTGGTAAGGGTGAGGTCACGAGTTCAATCCTCGTCACGGGCTTGTGTTGTAAAATGACTAATCGTTTATCATCAATGACATATTAAGTAATGAGACGAAATTATTTACACATGACTTTGATGTTATACAAGCTTTTCAGTCTGATTTTTGTGTAATTAATTTTGTACAACTACTTATTGTCGTTATGATAATTAAGGGTTGTGAGTCGTGTTGTAAACCTGTAGAGGCTCTTTGCTTGCCTGATTATTCTTAACGGCTCGTCATTGGACAGCTTGATTTTTAAGCTCTTATTCAGGATTGTGACCTGCGTTTCTATAGTCTTTTTAGAACACCACTGCTACCAAATCACTACCTTGTTTCTCCAAGAGGCAAAGGATAGTCCCAATCTAATTGCCTCTGAAGTTGCTGAATTTGTTGTTACAGAATGATCAGCATTGGTTTTGAGAGCGCGATCGCAATCAGCTAAAAATTAGATTAAAACAAGGTTGTTTTTTGCCATTGTTGAGCGTAACTGGCGATTAATTCAGCGCGGTCAGTCCCATTAATAATACGTCGAGCATTGACAAAATCAACATGACTTCCAGAGATATAATCCCCCAATGTTTTACCAGTGAAAACACCATTTTTCATACCGTCAACAATGACAAATAAAGAGACATCAGGTTGCATCACTTCATTAGGATTACTCACATAATCTTGATGAAGCTTATCGCTATATTTAGCATAGTTATATTTCCAGGTTAGCTGTACATAACCCCGACCATAATAGGGCGCGTAGGGACGACTTGCTCCTCCATATTCGGCGATTGGTTTATAGGTTGCGGCGGTTTCATGCTGGATGGTGGCCATAATGTAACAAATCTGATTTCGGTCTGTGATTCCCTGGGCATGAGCTTCTTTTGCGATCGCCTGGGCGAGGGCATTTTCATTCCCATTTTGCCACCAGTTTGGGAGTCCGTAGGGGCCAGGATTATTAATATCCTTGGTATCTAATAAAGCTTTTGCAAAAGAAGCTCCAAAAATCCCTGTATCCATAGAATTGAGATGAACGGTTTGGCAAAATTGCTCAACTCCTTGCTCCGTCCCTGGCCCCCACAGTCCATCAATATTACTAGAGTAGAGTCCGAGAGCTTTTAAACGGGTTTGAATTTCTTCAAGTAGTTCCGTATCTTTTTTGAGATCAGCGAGGGAAATCACCAGATTTTGGGATTCCATTTGCTCTAAAGATGTGGGAATAGCTGTAGCAGTAGTCATAGTAATTACTCCCTAAGATAATATCAATTAAGATTTCTTTTCAATAATAGATGATTCTGTCTTTTTGAGCAAGTCAGAAGCAAATCTTTCGCTAAAACCAACTAAAAAGGCACAGGAAAATATAAACAAATTATGACGAATGTTGTTTTCGATCGAAGTTGAAGAATCATCATTCAAGGTTGAAGAATTATTATCTTGAGTGATTAAAAAATCAATTTTAATAACCGTATTTGAGCTAATTAAACTAAAGCTGAAAATTCCCAGGATTAGGCCGATTAAAGGCTTGCATAGACCGATAAAAAAAGGAATAAAGGGATCATCATATTGTTGGTCTCGAAAGTCTATTATTCGTAAGAGAATACTAGCGACGCTACCTAATACTCCTGCTGTTGCTGCATACACTAAGGAATACAAAATACGCCGACTAGGGTTATTTCTTTTAATTGGACTAACTAAATTATCAGAACGCTTAGGGGATGGAAGTGGAGAGGCGGAGGGGGGGGCTGAAGTTACAATATTTGTCTGCTGTTCAAGATGATTTTCCAGAAGACTAACGTCCAATTTATAAATTTCTTGGGCGGACAAAACAAGGGCTATTATCGCAAACAAGGTTGTGACGGATAAGCCTATAAATATTTTGAATGGTATTGACTTAATGTAATAGATATGAATAAATAGATTTAAGATATTTCCCCAAAAAAGATAGCGATCGCAATTAATCTCTTTTTCTAGATTAATCCTAAATTCTCGAATGGACTCAACACTAACTTTATTTGTCTTAAGTACAATTAATATACTTCTAATGTCTTCTAGTAATAAAATAAACTTTGCTCGTTTATCATTGAATTTAAAGTGATTAATTACCCAGGAATGATTCTTTTCTTCAATCAAAGAATTAATGTGATAAATTTGTCGCAATAGAAGAGTTATTTCTAGTTGTAATTCTGGGGAAACTACGGGTAAAACTTCGATAAGAACTTCTCTAATATTTACATTTAAAATATTAATGTTATCTACGGTTTCTGAGAGATTAGAATTTGTCATAATTTTCAGGAGCTTTTAGATAAAGAAAGCGGGTTAATGACAATTGTTTATTTTAAAAACTGATCTGGAAACATCGAAACCAAAACAGCGATCGCATTTAGATTTTCGACTCTCTACTAATAAGACGATTTCGAGAAGGCAATCTGTGAATTTTTCTTTGAGTAGAATTATTAGGGTTGGATTTGAGAAGGCGATCGCCTGACTGACGGACACTTCTTTAAATACTTTTATCAGTACTTAACTTGCAACCTAGACACAGTAAGGGTTTCAGGATTAGAGAGGGGCATTTTTTCCACATCTATAAAACCCAGTCCTAGTAAGGGTTTGAGGCACTTGTGTACGTCACTGAGGGCGATCGCCGTTTTTAATTAAGCAGATTCATTACCAAACGAAGAGAAGATTATGAGGGGATGAAGGAGCATTACTCGGCGGCATAGCAAGTTCGGAGAAAACTAAACCAGGACGGCATAAAGCCCGTAGCATGAGATTCCTGTTCGATAATCTGACTGGAAAACTCCAGCCCTCTAAGGGGCGATTGACGCAAGAGTTGCAGTAACGCTGCCGTTCCCTGTCCGACTAATTGGTAGTAATAGGAGCGGTTCATCAACTCTGATTGACAAACGGTTAGATGAAGCCATCGGTTTGTATGATCAGTAACATTGTTCAGTTCAGCTTGATATAACTCAAAGATTTTAGATTTCTGGGGCGAGATTCCAGGACTGCCGACCCCAATCCGATGGAACAGAGGCGATCGTCGAAGAGCCACATAGGTAGCGAAAAGTCCGCCATAGGAGTAGCCAAATAATCCTGCGGTGTGGGTTTCGATTCGATAGGTTTCTACTAGACGCGGATGCAGTTCCTCACTCAGAAAAGCATAAAACTGATCGCCCGCTGGATGATGGAGATGGTGAAGGTAGAGTTTCACGCCCACAGCGTCTAAAATACCGAGTTCCACTAAGCGTTGCATAGAGGCTTCACTGACTCCTATTGGGATAGGTTCACCTGGTGGCAACAGATCCCTTGCCCTAAGAGCTAATTGGTAATGTGCATTCTCACCGACATAACCCACACCGACATGAATAAAGGGACGAATTGGATAAATGGGATCAAGGGTTAACAGTTGATAGAGGACAGTTTGCGGAACAGCAACATTACCATCCGTTAGGTAAATAACTGGATAACGGCGATCGGGGTGGGTAGCATAGCCAGGGGGAACCGTCACCCAAATCGCAAATCTTGCCCCCACACGGTTTGAGTAAAGCTCGAAGTATTGGGTAAAGGGCAGTAGTGATGACAACAGGGGATTAGACCCTATTAACGGCATCGGTAGCCCCTCTTCCCCCTGAACGTTCAAAAACAGATTAGGGCTGTTTAACTCTAAATCGAATATCATAGGAAACCCGCGTTGAACCACTGTCATTATCAACAGTGCCATGTACCAATTCACTGCCATAAAAGATGCAGGCTTGACCGTATTCCAACTGCAACGGGGTGAAATCCCCACGTCCCACATCCGATTCTAAATACATACTATTGCTACCCCATACCTTGGTCACGGGCAACCATAGGTTAATACCCTCTGGCGTTTGTCCATATTCCGTATCTGCATGAAAACGCAAGACTGCTTTAGAACCGTGAAGATTGACGCGCATTCCTGCTAGAGATTGATACCCAAAAATAGGAAAAAGAAAAGTTGCCACATGGTCATACAAAAGGCTCCGAAATAGATTTTCGGCCAATGGCGCGACGGCAGCTTTAAGTGCTTTACTGATTGTCCAACTATTTTGAGTTACTTCATAGTTAGGCAGTTGATTGGTGGTATTTCTGGGATTGAATTGTGGCAAAAGGTGTAATTGCTCTAAATTATCTGTCCCAAAGAAATCTGAAACTAAGGCTCGAAAGTCCCAGCGTACAGGATCGTAATCAAAAATCAGATAATTGGGCAAAGTGTATGACCCAATGGTATAAGTTTCGGTACTAGCAAATAGAACACATTTACTTGCAATTGCCATGTTTATCTCCCTATGATGATAGGACGAGGGAGTCCTAGCCAGTCGGCGGCAAGTGGCTCCCTCTTGTGGATAACTATTCCACCTCAGCCAAAAAGGTAGCTTTCTTGACGAGATCATTCGCCGCAGACGCATCAGCGTTGGGATCTGCCGCAGAGATTTTACCCTGCGCTCCGCCTAAACCCGCTACAGCCGCGACCACTTCCACTTCCACCGCCACTACTTCCGCCGCTACTTCGGTGACGACTTCAGTGATGACTTCGGTGGTAACTTCGGTGGTAACTTCGGTGGTAACTTCGGTGGTAACTTCAGTGGAGGTTTCAGTGGTCATGACCAGGATTAACGCCATGGTTACTTGGGGAGGAGTCGGTGACGATGCAGTGGTTCCAGTAACGTTAATCTCGGTCGGCTGGTTTCCTCCAGTCCAGGTTGTGCCGTAGAATGTCAAATCTCCACTTTTGTCTTTGGCAAATTGCAAAATCATATTCTGGGAATTGCCACTAGGGGTAAACCAGGCGAGTTGATCAATTTCGCTGCTCTTGGGAGGAACTTCCCCTGTGTACTTAAATCCGCTGATAGTTGACTTAAGATAGGTCACGCTGTTTCCTTTGACCACCATAGTGCCAGTAGATTGCGTACCTTGATTGAGGTAAACGTGATAAGTCCCATTCCAGGTAGATAGGGACTGTTGTGCAATGCTGGCTGAGCCGAAAAGGTTTTTGCTGGCAGGTAAGGAGTTACTCCCCTGGGCGTACATTCCAACAAAGCCATTAACGTTGTTATTTTGATAGAACGTCAGTTGGGCAGAACTGTAATTGCCTGATGAACTAGACCAGGAGAGGGTGTTGGCTGTGGAGTTGAATTGGGGCTGAATAATTGTTACACCATTCAAACTGACAGATTCGGTAGAGGCATCAACTACAACGGGTCCAGGTAGGTAGGTTGTTCCGTCTGGTTGTAACCAACTGCTCATGTAGGTTCCAGAATAATTAAATGTAGCCATTAGACTTTTACTCCTTTAATTGCGTGGGTAATAGCTGAAGCGGTGGTGGCGTAACCTTGGTTAAGCAGCCAAGTAGAGATTGAGCCTTCGTAGTCGGCAGGGAAAATTTCCCCTCCTTCAAATTCGTGCTTGATTGCTTCTTGATAGTCCCGATAACCAACAGCGAGTTGACTATCTAGCAAAGCGGCTCCAACGAAACGAACGGCTTCTTGTTGGGGATCGCGTTTAAACATCATCCGAGTAACGCCATGATGTTCGAGGAGGAGTTTCCGTCGTTCCTCGGTGGTCAGTCCTTCCCGTCCGTCGAGAAATGCCTGGGGATTATTTTTGAAACTCCGCAATGCTTCAGGGGACAATAGTAAATCTAAAACCGTTTGATAGAGTGCTTCGGAGGCAAAGCTGTACTTATAGCCAGGGGGAACTTGATGATTGCGGTTGTTCGCATGGGCCTGGGCTGCCATTTGCGGATAGGCTTCCATGCCACAAATCAGGGGGGTGCTGCGACCTGTGCCGATCGCCTTGAGTCCTAGTTTGTGACCCATTTCAATATCGCTTTGAGCGACTCCAGCCGCCTCGATAAAGAACGTAGAGACCCCAGAGACTTTTTTGGCGATGTCCGGTTGACGATATTCGGCAATGGTATGGCGATCGATAATGGGTTGACCAGTAAAGACATTGGCAACGTAGTTTACGACCGTGTGATCTGCTCCATAAATCTCTTCTAAATAGTCAATGAGAACGCCAAACTTTTCGTTGACGTAGCCACCGAATTTAAAGCCGAGTTCCCCCACACAACCGACCTGGAAGAGAATGAGGTTAACGCTTGTATCCACCTGCCGTTTGCGTAACAGAAAATCAGTTGCTTCATAAATTTGCAGTCCAGGAATACTAGGATCAATGCCAAGATCAGCATAGAGACAATCTTCGGCTGAAACTGCTGGCAGCATGACCGCATCGTAACCTTCTTGTCGGGCAATGGCGATCGCATTATGGGAGGGCGTTACAAAAACGCCAGGATGTCCATAAAAAAGGGCGCAGACGTTTTTCCCAGAACGAACTTCCTCTAGGATTCGCTCAATCATCTGAACATAGGTCATGATGCGAGCTTTGTCGTCGGCATAATATTGATATAGATCAAACGAGTTTGGATTTTGCTGGGTGATCCACATATCAGTTACGGGATCTGCTGCTGCATAGAGAACAATGTCGGCTTGTCGGATATGGGCTTGGGCCTGTAAGGTAAATTGCCCTACAGCTTTAATTCCTGATCCGATGACTACCAAACTTCCTTTTTTAGAGTTACTAGTCATTGATTTAGCTCCAAATAATATCCACTCATAGTAGAAGTCTCCTGGGACAAATTGAGTTGAAATTAAAGGGAATTACTTGATAGGTCAGAGGTTAATACTTTAAGTCTTTGCCTCTTCTGTCCCTAACCATTTAGAGTCGTGCCGATTCCCACTGCCGACTATTTAGTAGATAGATTGACATCCTCCTCGCATTAGTAGCGATCGCCTTTCCAAACAACCCGCTACTAATAAGACGATTGAGAAAGTCATCTGTGAATTTTATTTTGAGCAAATTTACTATTCCAAGTTTTGGGGCTGCGATCGCGTTTGTCCAAATGGCCCGCTACTAATAAGACGATTGAGAAAGTCATCTGTAAATTTTGATTTGAGCAGATTTACTAGTTTGAGTTTTGGGACTGCGATCGCCTTTCCAAATGACCCGCTACTAATAAGACGATTGAGATAATCATCTGTGAATTTTATTTTGAGCAAATTTACTATTCCAAGTTTTGGGGCTGCGATCGCCTTTCCAAATAACCCGCTACTCATAAGACGGTTGAGAAAGTCATCTGTGAATTTTATTTTGAGCAAATTTACTATTCCAAGTTTTGGGGCTGCGATCGCCGTATTAAATCAAACCAAGATTACTTTTCCGCAAACTTATGAGCGACTTTCCCCCCAAAAGAAGAGACTAAAAAGGCAAAGGTTAAATTCGTTCCAACTTGTCCAACTTGATTGCTATTAACTAAGGTATAGAAACCAAAAAAAATAGCAGTAATCAAGGAGATAAAACACATTAAACGCATGGAAGAATTATTACCATTGTCGTCTTGGAGAAAACCCGCAGACACATTAGTATTGGTATTGGAATTCGTAACAGAATCAGCAGAAGTTAAAACAGCATTAGTCATTTTAAACTGTTGGAATGAAGAGAATAATTTGCCACAAATAAAGATGGATACAGCAATTTTCATAAAACTGAGGTACGGGCAAGGGGCTTAAGCCCCTTGTTAGCAAAACTTGTAGATACCTCACCAAAAGTGAAAAACGCTATAAATCTAGGAGAGAATTAACCATTGGGGAACACCGCCTTCATTGTCAATGTAGGTAATGTCTTGATCAATGCCAATACCATTTACGGGTTCAGCGACAAAGGACTGCACCATTTGGTAACTACGAACTGCCACAGGGGGAACCGTACTTTCTGATTGCCAGTAATGTTGAAACGATAAATCGTAGAGTTGCTGACTATCTAAAATACAATTTGCCCCTACATATAAGCCTGGGATGTAACCCGCACCTGCGACAGCGTTGTACCAAGCATTACAGTAGGCAATAACGTCCTGGGCTGGTGTACTGCTATTAATTCCTTCTAGGTCTAACCAAACATTAACCTTGGTCGGAAAACCGACACTAATGGCGTTATTGGCTGCACTGTCACCGTAGGATGTACCTAATTGGGCCGAAGGAGTCCAGCCAGGAGCGGAAACGTGTTGGACGGGCATGAGAGCCAAGCCTCCCTGCAAAATGCCTAAAGCTTCTTGATAAGTCAAATCGCCTGGAGCTTCCCCTTCACTGAGAGAGAGATAGCGAATACAAAACTTGTAACCTTGACTGGCAAATTGCTGGGCCGTTGCTTGGGAAATAACACTGTCGGCATCGAAACCGAGAGATTTGTTGGGTGCGCCCTGGACGATTCCTGGTAATTGGGTCATAAAAAATAATTCCTAATTAAGAGGGGATTGCTCTATTCTCTAGACAGTTGAGAAGGTCAACTGTGAATTTTATTTTGAGCAGATTTACTAGATTTGGATTTGAGAAGAAAAGGTGTGAAAAATTGTTACATTTCGTCACATAGATAGGCTTTAAGCTCCTGTTTCAGTTTTGTCCGCGCCAACTGCACCCGTTTCCGTGCATTACAAACCGAGATAGACTGCGATCGCGCAATATCGGTATAGGATTGTTTTTCGTAGAAACGTAAATAAAAAGATCGATAGAGCGTTGGAGGTAAATGAAGGACAGATTGCTGAAATTTTTCTTCTAGCTCTTGTTTAAGGACAGCAGATAGGGGAGATAAAAACCGGTCATTCGTCACATTATCCTCCAGTAATTCCGTGAAAAGTGGAGAAGAATGAGTTTTGCGATACTGGTCTAAATAAAGATGAAATAGTAACTGTCGCAACCAGGCTTTAATACAATAAATGCGTTCAAAGTGACGAGAAAACTTTTGGTAAGCCTTTAACATTCCCTGGTGGAGTAAGTCCTGACTTAGATCGGGGTTATAGTTGAGCCATTTTAAGCAACAGCGATATAAGTAGGGTTGGAACTGTAACCAATTTTGCCAAAATAAAGTATGAGTTTTCTCAAGGGTTGTTTTGTCCTGATGAAATGAAGAAAAGGGACGATTTAAGGAAGTTATAGGAGAAGAATGAAAGAGGGCTAAAGCGTCCAAATTATTTCTCTGCTTAACAAACATTGGATTCCTCCATAATCTAGATCTCGTTCTGAAATACCTAAACAGTCTAGGTCTCTTTAAATTTCATTCTGTCGTTAAAATTCATATAATTCAATACCCAAATATCTGTATTTTTATATGCACTATAGTCTCTAAGTAAATCTACGTTGTTGTCTGATTAAAAGCTGCTGAACATCGAAAAAATATGTTCATTAAATCAATAAAGTCAGGATATTTATCTGTATTTCTAGAATTGTCTAGAAACTTATTAACTTAAGTGCTTCTGAGTTGATGCACTAATTTCTCCGATCAGGTTTATAAACCCTTATCGTATAAAGATTTTTTAAGCTTCACTTACTCTCTAAAGATGATTTTAGAGCATTCAATATTTAAATAAATTATGGTAAGAGTTGGCAAGCAATTATAAAATTTTTTCAGAAATTAGGCGTAGTCATTTAAATATCAGCATAGAATCCAGATATTCGATCATCTCATTTCAGAAATGTATGATTTGAAAGTAAGCTGATTTAGCTTGAGGCTCAGGTTTGTAATGACTTGAAAGATCTGGAAAAATACTTAGATAGCTGGGTTCAAACGCTCTAATTATGTGAGATGAATCTTAAAGTCTTTATTTTCAACAGTTCTAGGCAAACTTTTCTGCTATAGGATCCTGGGGCAACTTTCAGGGATAGACCAGATAGCGAAATTCTCTGGAAACTATAGAGCCTATTCTCAAGTCAACAAACATTAATAATATTCCGATAGATCGATTATTAAGGGTATTTTCATCACTTTGCTAATTATTTTTCTCAAGTATTGTCTAATTTAAGTCCTTTCATGAATTCAAGATTGACCTTTACTTGGGAACAGGCAAAGCAAATGATAGAAGAAGCTATTTTTGCCCATTTTGGTGAATCATTAAAGGAAATTCAATTAAACCTATTACAGGATAGTTGGGATGGCTTAAACTATCAGCAAATCTCTCAAAAACACCATCTTTCTGTTAATTATTTGCGGGGAGATGTTGGGCCAAAGTTATGGCATAAATTGTCAATAGTACTCAAAAAAGACGTTACGAAGACTAATTTTAAAAGTGTCTTAGAACAAATTCATCAAAATCAATTTCAGATAGAAAGTTCTTCCTTCTCGATCGCATCCATCCCATTAAATGATTTTCCCTTTCCTGAAGGTTCTGTTCCGCCCAATTCTCCCTTTTATCAGGAACGTGGGATTGAATCCTTTTGTTATCAGGTTATTCGTCAACCTGGAGCCTTATTACAAGTGCGATCGCCGCAACAGATGGGCAAAACTTCTTTATTAAAAAAAATTCTTGATCAGGCTAAATTAGAATCCTATCAAACCTTATATTTAGATTTGTGGCGTGTTGAACCGCCTATTTTAGTTAACTGGCATCATTTTTTGCAGTGGTTCTGTTTCACCTTAGCCAAAGAATTGCAGTAATTAGTCACAGCAATAAGTGGGGCTTAATTCTCATTAAGCCCCAAAAATACTAGAGAGGCAGCAAGTCATCAATGGAAGGAGGAGAAAGACCAGA
>Ga0208854_1000227_pt1 | contig 13805 bp, 11 predicted proteins | sample LakMenEpi30Nov11_FD_150748 | JGI IMG/M metagenome (GOLD analysis project Ga0208854, IMG submission 150748) | Freshwater microbial communities from Lake Mendota, WI - 30NOV2011 deep hole epilimnion (SPAdes) | ecosystem: Environmental > Aquatic > Freshwater > Lake > Epilimnion/Euphotic zone ...
ATTTAGAGTCTAACTGCCTTGACCTCAATAACTGGGAAGGAATAGTCTGAAGCTCAAATACACATTATGGAAATCCTGTCAATGCGTAAGTTCTGAATTTGTTGCCTTGGTTGGTTTTTCGCGCTTGCTCAACCAAGGGTTTGCTTGAGGCTGATCTCAGAAGAGGTGAGCCTAATTTGGCCTGACAACTCAGAAACTGTCCCTTGAATGTTAAGTTTGTTTGCTAAAACTTGATTTATGTGTTAAGTTGTGTTGCGAGGGGCATACCTTTGACCACGCTGAATCGATTATTAGGAGGCGTAAAACCATGCTCTACTGTTCAGTCCACTCACTTCATCCCTACAGTTGCTGATTGAACCTTTAGAAATTTTGACCAGATAATATCGCCATCTGCCTTTAAGTCTTCACAAGATCAAGGTTTAGACCGATTTGGAATAGACCGATTAATGCACCGAACAGAACAAAGAATCTTGTTTAGGCATTCATTCGGTTAGTTTACTCCTAGCTTGCGATGGGGATAGGCTCCAAATTGAAGACTAGATGGTTTAGACATCTCACCTCAACCATAGGAGGTTGCATTATGAATTTACAGGCAAAAACTGCTTTAGTAACTGGGGCATCCAGAGGAATTGGCCGGGCGATCGCCCTTGAATTAGCTCTATCGGGATTACAACGTTTGATTGTGGTTGCCCGGAATCAGGAAAATCTGGTACAACTGGCTCAGGAAATTGCACAGCTTAATGCCAACATTGAGGTTGTGGTTCTGCCGTTGGATCTCACTCAACCGGTGATGGTAAATACGGCGATCGCCAAAACCTGGCGGGATCATGGCCCCATCCATCTTCTGGTTAACTGTGCGGGAGTTGCTCACCAAAGTTCCTTTTTAGAAAGTCGTTTTCCAGAGGTCTATCAGGAAATTTCTCTGAATCTATTAGGACTCTATACCATTACCCGTTGTGTTGCACGGCGAATGGTTTCCCACAAAGAAGGAACGATTGTCAATGTCTCCAGCTTGATGGGGAAAGTGGCCGCTCCGACAATGGCGACCTACTCTGCTACAAAATTTGCCATTCTGGGTTTTAGTCAGGCTCTCCGCAGTGAACTCGCGGCCCATAATATTCGGGTTGTCACATTACTACCCACCCTGACCGATACCGATATGGTCAAAGAACTCAAACGCTTCCGTTGGGTTAGGGCTATGACTCCTAAGCGAGTTGCCACGACTTTTATGCGAGGACTTCAACAAGGAAAGACAGAAATTTTGGTCGGTTGGCAGAGTCACTTAGCCGTGTGGTGTCAGCGTTTAGCCCCTTGGCTGATGGATCAGATTCTCGCTTTCTCTGCGCCCCAATCCGTCTAATCTCTAGGTAATTTTTTAGCCCCTCTTCAATCTTCAGAGGCTTCTTCCTGAAACCTTTCTTTAAGGAGCCTCTATTCTCCTGGGAACGCTAAGGCCTACAATATAAGGGGATAAGCTTATTTCCCATAACTCAATTTTCCAGGTGTTTCTCGTTGATCGATATGAATGATAATTTGCCCGTTGTCTATCTATCAGGTTTACTTCTCCTATTATTTGGCCTCACCATTTTTGTTCTACGTCAAATTATTAAAAGTCGTCGTATAGAAAGTACTGCCTCTAAATTACAAAAAAAAATTAAGGATGGCGGTGGAGTCGCCCAAGATTACTACCAGTTGGGGAGTATTTTTCTTGATAAAAAACTCTATGTTCAATCGATTAATTTTTTTCAAAAAGCCCTAAAATTAGCCAATGACATAGAACCGGAAAATAAAGCATTAATTTATAATGCACTAGGTTTTGCTTATTTTGCTCAGGAACAATATGATCTAGCTATCCGTAATTATAAGGAAGCCCTAAAACTCTATCCAGATTATTTGATTGCCCTGAATAATTTAGGGAATGTTTATGAGAAAAAACAGATGGTGACTAAGGCCATCGAAATCTATGAGCAAACTTTAAAATATGATCCTAAAAATAGTATTGCGAAGCGTCGTTTTGAGTCTCTTCAAAAACGGTTAGTAGAATCCAATTAATAATTTCATTAATTGAGTTTTTGCGTGTCAAATAGCTGGGACTCAGACTCACTTTCAGCGACTAACTTCTGTAAAATAGCGATTTAGAGAGGACGTAAAATTCCTATGACTAAATATGAAGAACTCTGTCAAGCCTATGCAAATGCGCGCCAAGCCTCTCTCCAATCTATTGAGACCTGCCAAGGGTTTGCGGAAATTTTCATTGATCACATGAGTGAGTATTTTCAATGTCGAGTGGAAATGCAAAATGTTAGTTTTGATGAACAGGGATCCATGCACTTTTATCCGGCCATTACCCTCTATGCAAATTCCCATCAACCTGAAATAGATAATGGTGAGGTGATCGTTGTTTCCCTGTCGTTAGAAAAAATGGATGATGTTTATTTAGTTACTTTATTTCCCTGGGAGAAGCCTTTACCTTTGAGAAAAAGCCAATTAGAAAAGCTAGATGATTTCACCCCTGTTTATGATTTCATCTATGAACAAATTTTAAATGCCTATGCTAATGCCATGATTTCGGTTCGCGATAGTCAAACTAATATTCGTAATTTAGGCTGGGATTTCTAAATCGGTGATGATTTCCTAACCAATGCAGAATCATTTAAGGTTTAGGTCTAAATATTTAGGTTAGGATCGGTAGCAAGCTTAAGGAGGCTAAATCTTATGTCTGAAACGATTGAAGAACTCTATACAGAACTAGAGAATCTTGACCAAGCTGATCCGGTTGAGGGGGCAAAGTGTCGAGAACAGGTTCAAGAAATTTTTGCTAATCCTTCTATTGCGGTACGGATTAAAACCGCGATCGCCGATCTGCTGATGCAAGCCAACCAAGCCTTGGTTCTCAAAACCGTTAAGGAAGAGGATAGTTATTAAGTTTTGACAAGTTTGGGTTAAACGAGATTGAAACATTGGTGGCAATTAATATTGATCCTCGGTTTGCCTGGCTGTAGTCAGGCGATTTTTATTCAACCCCAATTACCCAGTGGCGGGATTAATAGTTTCGCGCCGGATGAGTCTCCCGCTTATAGTGCTGATGGTCGCTATTTAGCTTTTGCTTCGGATCGCAACGGACGACGGGAAATTTTTCTTTATAGTTTAGAGCAACGTCGCCTCATCCCTTTACCAAATTTGAATCAGCCTAATAGTACTCAATCGGAACCGTCTCTGAGTGCGGATGGTCGTTGGTTGGCCTATGTTTCCACCGCCAGGGGCAAAACCGATATTATGCTCTACGATCGCGATCGCCAACGTTCAGAACTGTTAACGGCCAATGTGCGAGGTTCGGTTCGACAGCCGACGATTAGTGGTGATGGTAAACAAGTTGCTTTTCAAAGTAACCAATTAGGACAATGGGATATTGTTTTAGTGAATCGTTAATTTGTTGGTCAAACCGTCAAAATGAGCTAACGCAAATAATCAATAATACCGGCCGCGATCGCCTCTGCCATCCGTTGCCGATAACGGGGATTAGCCAAATTACGATTATCTTTTTCGCCGGTGACAAATCCCACTTCCACTAAGGTGGAAGGCATCGAAGATTTTCGCAGTACATAAAATCTGGCTCGTCGGATGCCTCGATCTGCAACATCAATACGCCGTAGCACACTGCGATGAATACTTTTAGCTAGACCATAGCCGCTTGAATAGTGATAGGTTTCCAAGCCATTGATCTCTGCTCTCCCCATTCCCATGGAATTGGCATGAATACTGACAAAAATAGTGGCATTGACCGCTTCAGCCCGCTCCACTCGACCTTTAAGGGAAATAAAAGTATCGTTAGCACGAGTCAGCACGACTCCAATCCCCTGTTTTTCCAATTCTTTGGCAACGGCTAAGGAAATCGAGAGAACAATATCTTTTTCCTGTTGACCCCCTAGCCCGATCGCGCCTGGATCTTGTCCCCCATGACCGGGATCAATAATTACTGTAAATTGCTTAATGGGCCGAGGTGCTGGTTCGGGAACGGCGATCGCCACCGGCTCGGTCGGAGGGGTATATTCTGACATCATTAAAAACTTGGGCAATTGGGCCACCCAACGGTTTGGAGCGAGACCCCGCATTTCCACTTCCCAGGGACGCATACTATAGGCTTCGTTCAACTCCACCACAATGCGAGTGGTTGCACGGTTCACCTGACCAACCCGTACCATTTTTACATAACTACTGATCGCTTTTTCCAAAGTGGGGCCGCGATGATAGATATTAGGTAAATCAATGACTAAACGAGTTGGATTGGCTAACAGTTGCACCTGGGGTCGGACATTATCATCGGTAATAATGTCTAAACGACTATCTTGAAGATCAAATTTCCAGTACTCCAACGATCCTGCCAGGACAGAACTGCAAAATAGAGGTAAGGCCAACAGATTGGCTACCAGATAAGCAAAGCTTTTTTTCACTAACACACTCCTCACCCTTGCCAAACCATTCAATCCTCGGCAACAGCGTGATTATAGCGCATTAGTTCCAGACTCTCCTCACCATAAACTCCCTCAATCTGTTGACAGCAGCAATCTATGGCAAAATCGTTAAAATCTTCTGCCCCAACGCCAAACATGCTCGCAAAGGTATCAGGTCGCACGCGACAAAAACGGGGACGGTCTTCATAAATGCGACATTCTCGCAATTCTGCATCATAGTTAAGACACCAGCCATCCTCACCCACGAGACTCAGATACAAGTCTAAGTCCTCTGTTGTTAGATAATTCTCCAATTCGGGGCGATCGCTGGGATCGAGATTACAACAGGCTCCACAGCCCTGAATACATTGCCACGTTGCCATAATGCTTCTTCCTGAATAACTTGTAACAAAACTTTATAGATTTTTGTATCTTTACTGAAAAAGAGAGAAACCAACCCAGGTATTATAGACAAGGGTTTTCTTTACATATTGTCCTTCGAGTTAATACCATCGGTAAATTTTCAGGAGAAAACATGGATTTAATAGCCGCTCTTAACCTACAACCTATTTTTCAGCTAACTTTTGTCTCTCTGATTATGATTGCTGGCCCTGTTGTCATCTTTCTGTTAGCCTTTCGAGGTGGCGACCTCTAGACCGGCTCAACGGAAGACGTGGAAAAGCAAGCTAGACAGTCAAACTCAGCGATTGTTGGTAAGTACCTTCCCATTGGAGGGTATTTTTTTTTGTTTTTTAGGGATTGTTATCTAGATCGAAACCATCCGATTAGTTAGCAACAGAGAACTCTAATTAGCTATATAGGCATCAAAAAAATAAGCTTACGGCGATCGCTTTTTTGTAAACTGTTAAAATCCACATTCAGCAGCTTGAAATTAGGCGTTGCACATTGACAAAATCTCAATAAAGTATAATTAACAGAGAGATTTTTATTAACACCTCAGTTCACGTCTCAATAGAAGGTTTTAACAAGCTCTCAATCTGTAAATATTCTCTTAAGGATTGGCATCTTTTTCGCAATACTGAATCAGGTTCTTTTAAAGATTGCTCTAGACTAATATCTTGATCCACTAGGGTGATAATTTTTTCGATTTCTGGATAGTTTTGTAAATTGGTTAATTGGCTATTTCCTGCTAAGATGATCACTTTTCGCTGATACTTTTTGGCCAAGGCTAAAATTCCTGAAATGACTTTCCCCTGTAAGGATTGCTGATCAAAGTTACCTTCTCCTGTAATCAGGCGATCGCCGTTGGCCATCTGTTGAATTTTTTCTTCCAAACCGGTCAAGCTGGCAATAACCCTAAAACCACTTTCAATCGTGGCATCTAAACCGAACTTTGCTCCAGCCCCTAACCCTCCGGCGGCTCCAGCTCCAGCAAAGTTTAAATCCATACCATACTGCTTTTTAATCACTGCGGCAAAATGTCGTAGTCCTTGATCTAATCTTTCTAGCATAGGGCGATCGCCCCCCTTCTGTGGCCCGTACACAAAAGCGGCTCCCTGTTCTCCATAAAGTGGATTGGTGACATCGCAAAGTACTGTAATAGGAGGAAGATGTAAATTTTCAGGAGCTATAAGGCGATCGATATTTATTAAAGCTTGACCACCATAGCCTACTGATTCACCTTTTTTATTTAGAAATTGCCAACCGAGAGCCATTAACATTCCTAAACCAGCATCGTTAGTAGCCGAGCCACCGATCGCCAAATAAATTTTTTTTGCCCCTTGTTTGAGAGCATGACGAATCAACTCTCCTGTTCCATAGGTTGTAGTGAGTTCAGGATTACGTTCTTCCGTTTTTAATAAGGTTAAACCACTGGCTTGGCCCATTTCAATAAAGGCTTCTTGCGATTCTATTAGCCAAAGATACTTGGCTTTAACTCGTTGTTTGGGTAACGGGCCACAAACCTCTAATTCGATCCATTGACTATTCGATAAACTCGTAAAAATTGCCTCTAAAGTTCCTTCTCCGCCATCAGCCAGGGGATGACTAATAATTGGAAAAGTATGACCCAATTCCGCCTCGATAATTTGGCAGATTTCTAGGGCAGATAAGGTTCCCTTAAAAGAATCCGGTGCAACTAATAAACGCATTTTTGACACTCTCTTAAACGCATTTTTGACACTCTCTTAAACGCATTTTTGACACTCTCTGATCTCTGGGAGCATCCCACCATTGTAACTCTCAAATTAGGTTTTATGTCAAGCTATCTTGAAAGCCTTGCTACAAGACAATTTCGGACATAAGTACAATTACCTGATTGCATAAGCAAGTACAATTACTTGATTGCATAAGTGAGATGCTCCCTAGCTAAGGCTTACACCCCGTATCGGCACCCAAGAGACCATCGATGGTGTCGTTATATGAGGTACCAAACAGTATGTCGTTGCCATTAGTTCCTGTAATTGAGGCCATAAATTTAACCTTCTACTTTTGAATTAGCGAAATAGAAAAACACATGATTAGAAATTAGAATTGTTGTTGATAACGAATCCTCGCTTGATTAAGATTATAGTCATAATCCACTCGAATTACTTGATTTTTATCGAGACGATATTGAGTGGAAAGAGTCGGATAAATCTGTAATGTATCCAGACCGATTTGATTACCCCAGGTAATAAACTGCATATTGGCATCAAAAATCCAATTTTGTACCGAAGGAATCACCGTTGCTCCCACCTGAGGAAATCCTGCTTTAACCAGTGGTTGATCATTTTGTTCCTGCAAACTGATATTAGGATATTGATTGGCAAATAGCGTTAAATATTGATTGCGCGTCATCGGCGGAACACTGGAAATAGAAACGAGCGGCGAACGAACTAAATCCTGCATAGAACTAATTCCCAAGGAATGATTTTTAAGACAATCACTAACTTGAGATAGGTTTGTGGGTGAAAGCAGAGTTTCGGATGAAAAAGGTGGTTGCTCATTTGATAATACAAGACAGCGATCGCGTTGTAGCCTGGCTAATTTAGGTAAAGCTTGTTCCGGTAATAATTGGGCTGCATTACCTTGAATGCCAATATTTAATAATAGAGATTGAGACTGCCCACTTTGCACCAAATCATCAGGAATACTATTATCTCTGGACGTGATTAAACCCAGATCAAATAAATACATTTGCAACTTTAAATCGACGACGGGATTGAGGATGCCCTGGCGAGGAGAAAAGGTTAGGGTATTAGGTTGATGTTCATTAATAAACACACGACTGGGAAAGAAATCCATAAAACCTTGATTAACTCGAATTTCTCCCCTGGGTTCAATTGAATGGAGACTATTTAACAAGCCATTAAACATTAAAATTCCACTAACATTAAAGGCAAAACGAGGAAATTTTTGTTCTTTTCTGAGTTCAACCTGATCCAAAACAATTTCTAGATCTTGGAATTGGGGAACCTCTAATAAAAAAAGCTGAGGATTTTTCTTTTCAAACCATTGTACTTGAATAGGAGAAGTTGAAGAAAAAATCGGAAGGGAGGCTGGAAGGGATAAAATGCCATCTTTTAGGAGAATTTTTCCACCGATAATCGGGGTTAAAGCCGAGCCCTTAATCCTGATATTGCCCTGAAATTCGCCTCGATATAAATGACTCGGATCATCATCTCGCTGAGTGAAACTAAGGGTTAGGGGATTGCTTAAGCTCGCCTTGTCTTTAGGGGGAGGAAATAACGGCAAAATACCTTGACTGATGATACCTTGACCACCAATATTACTCTTAAAATTTTCAAAAATAAAATGATCATCCTTGAGGATAAGGTTGCCATCGAGGTTTAATAATTGACGGAAAAAGGGCGTTTTCAAGGCAACATCGGCCAGAGAAAGACGAATTTCACTCTGCGGATCTAAATTTAATTGTAAAGGATTGCCAGGGGTTATTGTCCCCTTGGTTTGGAGGTGCAAGCTACCTTCTCCTTTTTTCCAGATGAGGCGATCGCTGGTCAGATTATCTAGTAAGGCTAGGGCCTCGGTGGTCAGCGTAACTTGCACAGCAAAAGAATAATCTGTATTACTCTGATTTGGTAAGGAAAGATTGGTTGCCAATTGAATAGCATCAGGAGCCGTAGTTGCCAGAGAAAAATTCCGATCTTGATAGGCAAATTTTCCGGCAATATCTTGGCGCAATAATTGACCATTCCAGGCTAAATCCTGTAAATTAAAAATACCTTTCAATTGGGGTTGTTTAAAACTACCTTTAACGTTTCCCGATAGGTCAATAAAACCACTAATATCGAGGGGAAATTTAACAAAATCTTGGACTAAATCTAAAGACAAATTATTCACGCTAAAATTGGCCGATTCTAGCTGCAAGTCTGAACCTTGGCGAAGGGCTTGAAGATTTGCTTCTCCTTCCATACCACTGCTTTGTAAATAGGATTCCAAAGAAAAATGATGGCCGTGCCAAACCCCCTTAACTGAAAATTGATCAAGGGGGATAACTTGAGACGATTTAATCACTAAACCCAAGGGATCAATTAAGGCAGGAGCAGGAGCCTGGGTTTGCCAGAGCCAATGCTTACCCTGTACTTGAAAGTCTAAGGTCGGCACAAGTAAGGTTCCCCCTAAATTAAAATTGGCGACAAATTTTCCCTGTAAATCTAACACCTGCGGCCAAGGATTTTCGCGCTGTTGTTGAGTCTGTTGTCGAATGAGCCGATCAACCTGCCACAGTTGATTTAATTGTTCGGATAAGGGAGAATTTTGGGGATTAATAACGGTGTTTTTGACTGTTCCTAAGGAAGTTTGTAGCCTGGCTAGAAGAGGAGCAATTTCATAAATATTCCATTCTTGCAATAGGTCGTGAATATTGGCATCCCGAATGCTTAAATTTGCTAAAAGTGCGCCCGATCGCAGATTTAATGAACCGTTGGCGATCTCATAGTCTTGTTTACCTAGCCTTAAAATCGTCTGCTGAAGTGAAATCAATTGATCCGCATAGCGAAAATCAGTATTAAAACGCTCGGCTTGTAAAAAGTTGAAATGGGGACGATCAATGCTTAAAGTTCCCAAGGCAGTGCTATCGGCTAAATTAAAGATAAGATTTCCCTGGGCCATTCCTCCCAAGGGTTGATCAATGCCGAGGGGCTGAAGCCAAGCTAATTCTAATAATTCAACGGGAAAAGATTTGATCTGCGTTACAAAGCGATCACGATCGCCTTGTCCTGTAATAATTATGGGTTTATTCTGGCTATTAAACTGTTGAATATTAAGGGATTTAGGAAAATAAGGAAAGGAACAGTTGCTCTGGAAACAGGCTTGCCATTGAGTTGAAATTTGATCTCGTTTTCCCTTGAGATTAAGACTAACTACTTGACCATTTTTAATAATAATTGGGCCACTTAATTGCGGTTCAAAGGCAAAGCGATTAACTTGTAGATCTCTCAGCTTTACCTGACCTGTGAGTTGTAGATTATCGAATAAAAAAGGATGGGTTAAAAGTTGTTTTCCTAATAACACTCCTGTAAAATCAACCTGACCTTGTAATTTTAGATTTTGGGGTAAAAGATTCCGTTGAACAGCTAAACGCTCTAGAATCGGATTGAAGTTAATTTTTGTCAGGGGAGAACGAGTCTGGAGGGAAAGTTTTACTTCTTCAATATCAGGTTTTGTCCAGGATTTTGTGAGTATAATATTTCCCTTACCTCTAAGTTGATAAGGATAACTAGCTAGGCTAAAATGATCGAGGTTTACTGGAACAAAGGTTTTTGCAAAAAGTAGGGTTTGCAAATTTCCCGACAGTTCTAGATTGCTATTGAGAGGTAAAGCCATTAAGGCTGAAGAGATAAAATTTGGTAACTTTTTGATGGGTTTAAGTCTAATATTTGGAGCCTTGGCCTTAGCTCGCCATTGATTATTTTGGATCGTAACTAAGGCTGAAATTGGCTGCTCTGCTACTAAAATCTGAGAGTTTATTTTTCCTTTTAAATAATTTAAAAAATTGCCTAAGTTGTTAAGATTAATTTCTTGAGCGAGAAAAGTATCGAGAGAATTGGTTAACTGAAAATGAGTATCTTGTAATTTAATAGGTAATGTTATGCTAGGAAAAAGAGCATTTAGATTTAAGCGAGGTAAACGTCCGAATACTTTGATCTGATTCTGGGCTAAACTTGCCTGAATATTTCCCGTTTCTCTGCCTATCTGAAATTGGGTTTGTAGGGAAGAGTTAATGGCATCAAGGTTAAGTTTAAAATTGGGGCTAAAATTATTCGGCGATCGCCGTAACCATAAATTTTGAGTCGCAACGATATTTTGTAATCGACCTTGCTTGACTTGTAACAAAGGTGCAGCCGGATCAAGCCAAGGATTGAGTGATAATTTATCCCAGGTAATGGTATTGGTTAAGAGTCCACCTTGCCATTGTAAATTTGCGATTAAAGGAGACTGCTGAAAACGGAATTGAGCTAACCCTTGAGCTTGGGTAACAGTGGGCAACCAGTGAGCAAATTTTCCTTTGACAAATAATTTGCCCTGCTCTAGTCGAAGATTTCCCTGACAGAATGCCTGGTAAAACAACAATGATGAAGAACAGCGATCGCCTAAATAGTCCTGAACTGCGATCGCCTGACTAGTGGCGATTAATTGCCATTGATGTTGTTGAAAATCACTTTTGCCAATAATTTTAGCAATTGTTTGATTATTATTTTTTAAATAATTAATGAATGATAAATGCTGTTGAGTTAAAGTTAATTGACCTGAGAGAGAAAGTAATGGCAGATTAGAAATATCAGATCTGGATAGAGATTGCCAGGTAGCTGTGATTTGGGGATTGCCTAAATTGCCATTAATTTCAGCTTGAGTGAATAAATCAGCAACCTTTAAATGAATAGGTCGAGGTATCACGGTGGCGAGAGATGAAGCTAGAGAGACTTTGCCCTGCGCTGAAAAATGGAAGGGAATTTTTTGCCAACGGATAGGTTGATGACGAAGAATATCTTGCCATAATTGCAGAAAATTGGGTTCTAGATAGCCTTTTCCAAAGATTGTACCCAGGTCAGAAAGCCAAGCAACTTGTTTAATAATAACTCGTTTTTTATCAATCGTAAAAGCGGCTGTTAATTGACCTAAAGGCAATCTATTTAGAGACAATGGCTGACTAGTTTTAATCCAACCTTTTACCAACGGATCTGTTATGCTTCCTGTCAAATTAATCTGGGACTTTATCTGACCTCGAAGAGAAATTCCCTGAGGTAAAAAATTAGTTAAAGTTGTTAAAGCATTTAATTGATTAAGGGTGATCTCACTATAAAGATTAAAACCTGTGACAAAATGATAATAGCCTCTCAGTTTCGTGCTTAAAGTTCCCCAGATTAGTTGGGTATTGTCAAAAATAATTCTTTGGTCTTTGAAGGCAATATTCAGATTTAAAAATAGCGGTTGTTCTAGTTTTTTTAATCTAGCTTCTAGGGGATTTAAGTTAATCGTTCCCCTTCCCTGGGCTTGGGATAAATGATCAAGATTCGGTAGGAATAAACTCAGATCTGCAATGATATTGCCCTGTTCTATTTTGAGCCAAGAAGCCGGTAATAAAACACTAAATTCTCGAAGAGAAAGCTGTTTAATCACGAGAGCCAATTGACTTTGGCTATTGGCACTAAGGGTTTCTCCTGTGAGGTCAATATCTGTCTGTTTACCTCGGACATTTAACGCATATTGCCAACGAGAGGAAGCCGATTCGAGATAACGAACTTTGCCTGTCACCTGTAACGAGACAGGGGGCGATTTTGCTGATTTTTGAATTTGAATAGCTGCTTTTTCCGTCTTAATGGTTAAATCCAGGGGAAGCGGTAATTTGACTTCTTCTACCTGAACATTTAACCATTGCCCTTGATCATTGGACTGAATCTGGCCCTGGGCTTCCTGAAACTGAACCAAGGCCTTGAGAGTTCCTCGATGAAGCAGTTGCCAAGGCTCAAGGGTAATAACAACGGATTGTGCTTTAAAACTGTTGGCATTCTGGGGAGTTGCCGGTAAAAAAGCTGGCCCCAGAGTCAATTGAGTCAGAGAAAGCTGTTGAACCTCGGAAATCTGAACGGGGCGATGAATAATACGAGTAGCTTGGCTTGCTAACCAGTCGGGTAGTTGTTGCTTTAACCAACGATGAAGTTGCCAGGTGCCAATACTCCCTAGTCCCACCAACGTAATCCCTAATCCGAGGGTCAGGGGATGGCGAATAATTCGTTTTAACTTAGTCAATCTTCCTCAACACCTACCATCACTCAACCATTAATAGGAAGAAACGGGTATAGGAGAGGATGACGATGCCGGGTTTACCATTTTTAAATAGCTAGGATTTTCGATCAAAGAGGTATTGAAGGGATTTGCTAAGTCTCTGGTACGAATATTCTGTCCGGTTGTTTGTTGGGCCAGGGCATCGTGGTAAATGGCTTCAAAGGTTGCTGCATCATTGGCAATTTGATTATCAAAGAAGGAGCCAGGAAAGGTTCGCCAGCCAAAAATCTTGTTGGCTTGTCCTGATATATTAGTGCCGTCATAAAAACGTTCTGTTTCGTTATAAAAGGCCCGATTAAAAACGTTAATTAATTGATCACCAGGTTGTACTCCTGTTTCGCCTGAAGAAGTCATACCAGCGTCGATCATCGGACTACTGGAAACATTACGGCTCTGACCCCGTGCTTCTAGAATGCGTTTTTCGATTTGAGTTAAGCAGGCATTCAGTCCCGCCGCAAATTCATTACGGGTTAAGGGGCGATCGCCGCGATAGGTGCGGTCTGGATAACCGACAATACAGCCATAATTTTCGACTAGATTTTTAAGGGCTTCATAAGACCAGGATTGAGGCGACACATCGCGGAGTTGGTCAATGCTATTAATCTGGTTAATCATCCCAGTATAGTTAGCATAATCTTGGGAAAGGGATGGAGAGGATGATGGGCCGGTGACGGGGGCAGTTTTCCCAGGATTTAGCTCCTGGGCGATCGCTGGCATTCCTAGAGCAAGAAGGCTGAGAACGGTTCCGAAGGAACTGGCGGATAAAAATCGAGATACTAGGCTTTCCATAGCGATTGGCTCCTCACAATTTGCCTAAATAAAAGAGTTGAACGATGGGCCTGACTAAAGCTTATATTGAGACTAGCTTAGTTTACGGGACTGTTTTTTCTCAAGCGTTATTGACTTTTTCTATCTCATATCTTACCGAAAATTCCCCCATTCCCGAAGCTGCCGTGTACACACATCTATTCGCAAACCTCATTTTGCCCCCCCAGCCCCCCAACTTTGGGGGTAGGGCTGATTCATTCTCTGGTTTGATTCCTTTTTTGTCTCTCTTCAATCGCTTATGGGGTAAGCAAAGTAAGGTATTTTTAAAAATTTTCAGAT
>Ga0208854_1000228_pt1 | contig 13786 bp, 6 predicted proteins | sample LakMenEpi30Nov11_FD_150748 | JGI IMG/M metagenome (GOLD analysis project Ga0208854, IMG submission 150748) | Freshwater microbial communities from Lake Mendota, WI - 30NOV2011 deep hole epilimnion (SPAdes) | ecosystem: Environmental > Aquatic > Freshwater > Lake > Epilimnion/Euphotic zone ...
TCACAAGTTACTGCTCCAGAGCAGGAGTACGTTAGAAACTTAGTTTTGAACGGTACTAATGAGATGAAGAACCTTGCTCTTACAAATAACAATCTATTGAAGAGAGGTGTTATTACACCAGCTCAGTATAGAATGGCTATGGAGAACATGAGTGCTGGCGTTTCCAACTTAGATAAGGCTGCAAAAGAATTTGATGCATCTTACAAAAAGTCAATGGAAAGATTGGCAAAAGGCGAAATGCCTTGGGAAGAGCAACAGCAAAAGGAAGAACTTTTTAAGTACGGAAACCTTAAGGATAAGACTTTGTATGTAGCTCCTGATGGGTCTATGTATATTACAAGTATTGACGAGAATGGTAACCCAGTTGCTGACCCTAGAAAGATGATGAACACTGCTGTTCTAGCTCAAGGATTAGGGCAGGAGATGGTGAAGTACGATGTTAACGCACAGTTAGATAAAGGAGTTGAGTCAATAGGATCAGTTGTTGAAATACTAAGGAGAAATGGAGTACTTGCTACTGATTCTCAAATGAACAATCCAGAGTACAAGAAGTCTAGAGACCTTTACATCGACTCCATGATTAGCAATCCAAGAAATGTAATCTCAATTATGGGCGACTACCTCGGAGGATACAACGCTGTGGATGATCAGTCAAAGGCTGGAGGAAAGAACATATATAGAGACGTTAATGGAAACTTTATTCCGACAGACGAACAGGTAAAGGAAGTTAAAGAAAAACTTACCGCAATGTTTGACGCTAGAGTATCTAAGAAAGCAACTCCTATGCCTATCTCTACTGGTGGCGGAGGAGGCGGAGGAGGAAATGCTCCTAGAGAAGATCAGGTAGGAAGCAGCTTGAGAGATCTAATAACTGGAGACCCTACTAGGTCTAAAATTGCAGCACAGTTCTTTGCAAGTCAAAATCCAAAAATTAGATCTATTGATAGAAATAATGGAGTTATAACTATTAACTTTAATGATGGTTCTGCGCCTCAATCTTTTGATCAGAATCAGGAGGGCATGAATGCTGATCTTATTGCTAGAGGATTAGTTGGATTCTTGATGCCTCAATCAATTAGAAATGTTGACAGAGTTATTAGAGCAGGTGGAATTACTCCAGGATTACAAATGGCTACAACTGGAATAGGATACGCTCCTGTAGCAGAAATTTTACCTTTGTCTGAAACAGTGATTATGTATGAGGGTGAACCAGCTAATGCTTCTGATATAATAATGGGAATATCTCCAGACGAAGACAGTGTTGTTGACGTAAATAGAGCGTTAATGTCTATTGATCCAACACTATCTGTAAAAGCAACACCTTCATCATGGTTCTCTACTCAAGATCAAATAGATCTATTCAAGAATGGAGTTAAGGTAGGAACTGTTAAATTTGATGATGACGGAGATCAAATGGCGTTAATTGATTTGATCAATCAAAGTAGAATTCAAAGTACTCAACAACAAGCCGCTCCTGCTCAAGGTGGTGCAGTAAATTATTCAGATCTATAAAATATGAACGAACAAGTAATAGACGACCTTTTCAATCAGGCGGTATCTAAGGGATACAAAAAAAGTAGAGAAGAATTTGTTAATCTCTTGCATACAAATGATGCGGTACTAAATGATATGTACTCGTACGTTCAGTCAAAAGGCTATCAAAAAGGAATTGAAGATTTTTCTGGTTTAGTTGGAAAAAAAAAAGGAGGTACGGCCTCAATATCGGAAGTTGGTTCTTTGGATTTACCAAGCGGTGAAAAGGATACTGCGTTAGAAAGAACATTCGGTAAAAACGTAGTAACTAACTGGTTAGGAGACATTTATAGAGCATACGAGGGTGGTGCAGCAAAGGTAGACGTTGTTGATCCTACGATGAATATTTTTGGTAAGAAAGCATCTGAAATAGATGAGAACTCCATAAAAGAATTCGTAGATTATACCAATAAGTTAAAGAATGTACCAGTCACTGACGAGCTAAAAGAGTATTACAAAAGCGTAGAAAATGCAGGCGGTGGATTCACTAACTCAATAATTGAGGCAATTAAAAATCCTGCAATTATCCCTCAACTTACAGTTGACTCATTCTCAATGCTTATACCAGTAACTGGTGAAGGAGTTAGTGGATATGGGATTGGAGGAGCTGCGGCAGGTGGTGCTGCTGGTGCAGGAACTGGTGCTGCTCTAGGTGCTATAGGAGGACCACTAGCCCCAGCAACATCTACAGTTGGTGCTGTTGCTGGAGGTCTTAGAGGTTTGATGGCTGGCATGTCAGGAACAACTGAGGTTGCATTGTCTTATGGTCAGTATCTTCAAGAAGAAGCCCAGAAGAGAGGTCTTGAATTCAACGAACAAAATGTTAAAAAATTATTAGAGGATCAGACTGTTATAGACGGAGCTACAAATAGAGCAATCGCTAGAGGTGCTACTATTGGTTTAGTGGATGCTGTAACTTCTGGGCTTGCAGGTAGAACTTTAGGAGCTACTAAAGCTGCTGTAAAAGGAACCGCTGGAAAAGCATTAGGAACAACTGCTGCTCTTGGTGTAGAATCAGTAGGTGAAGGTATTGGAGAAGGTGCTGCTCAGGCTGTTTCTGGACAAGAAATTTCTGGAGAAGAAATTGGTCTTGAAATGCTAGGTGGTATTGGTGGAGGTGTATTTAACGTAGGTGTTGAAACCATCATTGGAGGAGAAAAAATTGGAAGGTACAAGATAAATGGAGGGGAGGTATCTAAGAACAGATTAAATAGATTCTTACAGACAGCCACTCCAGATGAAGTTGCTAAAACAAATATAGAAGTAACAGATGACAACGATATGTTGGCTGTTGCTGAAGACAAGAAGAAGGAGGCTATGCTTGCTGGTCAGATAGATCCAGCTGTAACCGAAGAGACTGACAAGTCTAGACTTGTTAAACTAGAGAAAGAGAGAGCAAAACTAAAGGGTCTAGATACCAAGTCTGCTCAGAACAGAGTTAAGGCTATCGATGAAGAGATTGACTCTATTACTGGTAAGTATACACTAGAGGAAGCACCTAAAGGAGTTCAATATAAGATAGACGGCTCTAATATGGATAGAGCTAGATTTGTTGCTGCTGTAGAAGAGGCTAATAACGAAGAAGCTCTAAATGAACTTGAGACTACTGATCCAGAAGTTCAAAAGGTAATCGATGCCAAGAGAGCTCAGTTGACTGGAGAGGTACAGCCAGAGGTACAGCCCACCGCTGTAGAGACACCAGAAACAACTGTTGAGGTTGTTGCAGAAACACAGCCAGTGACAATTAATGTCGCAGACAAGTACACTGTAGATGAGGTAGAGAGAGTAAAAGCCCTTCCAATTGAGAATGAGGATGGAGCTACCATGAACTTGGATGGAACCAAGTACGAGAAAGGTGGAGTAGTTATTCCACTTGCATCAAGAAACATGGCTGTATCAGAACTTACACCTGAAAAGATAGACGAGTTTGTAAAAGAGAACTCAGAGTCTATTGGATCTGACATGGTTAAGGTTGGTATCTACAAGTTCCCAAACAGCGATCAGGCATCTATAGATATTAATATTGTAGCCGACAGATCAAGAAGAGATGAGGCTATTGAAATTGCAAGAGAGCTTGGTCAGGAGTCAATCTTTGACCTAGATACATTTGAGAACATTAAGACTGGTGCTGACGGTAAGAACCCTAAAGTTTTGACTCCTAAAGAGTTTTTAGATATTCAGGATAGATTATCTAGACCGAAGCAAACAGAGGTCACAGTGACCCCTGAAACGTCTTCAAATTACGCAAACATGACTGAAGATAACGAGGGTAACTTCGTGTTCTTCCACGTTGGTAAGAAGGGTTATGAAACAATTAAGAAAGGAACTGGAGCATCTCAAGTAACTTCAAGAGAAGAGGCATCTGCCTTATCTAAGGTTGGTGGTCTAGCAATGTACTACACTGCTCCAGAGCAGACAGAAAGACAAAGTGCCGATGGGGCTAAGTACGCTGTAAAGGTTCCAAAGGAGAAAGTATACGACTTCAACACTGACAAGCTCAACTTAATTGACGAGGCAAGACAAAGACATGAAGCAGAGAATCCTGGGAAAGCGTTTGACACAAACTCTCAGATCGCCTACGTAACTAAGATTGCTGGAGAGAGAGGTTTCGACATGGTCGTTGCCGACTGGGCTGGAGGAACTAGAGCACAGACAACTAAGGAACTAACACCTGTAGATGTGCAAGAGTCTACTGGAAATGTTATTGAAAAGAATTTTGATAACCAATACGAGTCCAACAAGACCAAAGGATTTACTCCAGTTGTACCTAAGAGAAAGGCAGACAAACTACAAGCTGTTTACGACAAGATCAACGAGTTAAGAAGTGTTGAGAAGAGGTACGACAATCTTTACAGTTTGTACACTGATTCTTCTAAGTATACTCAAGAAGAGATCACTGACTTGATCGAGAAGTCTGACCTACCTCAAGATATTAAGAACGAATACAATGAGATTCTTGGATCAAAGGAGGAGACCAGAAGATCTGAGCAGAAGAAAGCAGCCCCTACAAATGTGGAGGAGTCTATTAAGAATTCTGCAAAGACACTTCAGACATCATTCCCTGGGGTTAATGTTATTGTAGCAGATAATACTGAAGACGCCAAGAAACAAATTGTAGAGCAGCTTACCCCAATTGTTGGAGAAGAAAACGCAAAAAATATTGCAGATCAAATAGAGACAGCAAGAGGGCAGGCGGTATTCTACAATGGTAAGCCAGTTGCTGTTGTAGTAAATAAAGAGAAGGCAATATCAAACACTGCTGCACATGAGGTTTGGCACTTGATATTGAGAGAAGCATTTGGAAAGAATGCTAAGAAATTTAAGAGCTTCCAGAACGCTATTTCTAGAGAACTTAAGAATGCTGGATATACTGATGTTGCAGATTATCTTGATAGATTCTCAGCTGAATACGAAGGTGATGCAGTTTACGAAGAGTACCTAGCAGAGCTTGGTGGATTGTTAACAACAAAAGGTTTTGATCCTAAGAACCTAACAGCACAGGAGAAGTCTATACTTGAGAAGATCAAGGAGATCATCAACAAGTTTGCCAAGTCAATGGTTGGGCAGGATGTATTCCTTAAGGATGCGAAGCCAGAGAACATTCTTCAGTTCATGATTGATGTGTCTGACTTAGTTGCTAAGGGAGAGGATGTAAGACCAGCTATTGGTAAGACTAAAGCAAAGAAGGCTAAAGGCGTAGAGTCTTCACTTCAAAATGATTTCTCTGACCCAATTTCCAAGTTGACATTCATCTATGACAAAAACTCTAAGAGATTTGAGCAATTAAAGAAGGATGGATTCATTAATGAAGATGTAGACATCAATGACTTTAATGGGAAGATCATTATGTTGCATAGACCTGATGCAGCATTCTCGGGTGAGATTCAGAAGAATGGTGAGACTCTTGTAGAGGGGCAAGGTGGTATGTATTACCCAATCAAGTTTCATGACATGAACGTGTTTTGGGCATCAACTGATACTGCTGTTTCCTCCATGGTTAACTCACTTAGAGATGTAGCTTTTGAGAACGGTGGTAAAGTTTATATGGCTTTAGTTTCATCACCATACGATAAACTTTTGTCAAGTACCACCATGGCTAATGCAGTGATGGACTTTTTCTCATCAAAGGCTGTTGACAAAAATTTCAATATAAAGCCAGCTCAAGTAAAAAATGCGTTAATATCAGCATCTAAATTTACTAAAGAGATTGAAACAATTGAGAAAGATGGAACAATATCAATAAAGAAAGTTGGGCTAAAGCTCAAGTTTTCAGATAGAGATAGTTCAATTTCTATAAAAAATAGAATAGCAGAAAAATTATCTCCAACAAATTCTTCTTTTAATGATAGAAGAGCATTTGTTGAGCAGTTAATAAAAGAAATGACTGCAAACATCAAGCAAAGCGATGTGTCTATTAAGCAATTTGGAGAGTTGTTCTCAGAAGGTATTCAAAACAAATATTTTAAAGGAATAACTAAAACAGGTAAGGTAAGTATATCTGCGGCTAATATGACTCAGGCGTTGTCAGAGATGTTCACTGAGCCAGTATTGAAAGAAGGCTTTGATAGCAGGGATAAGGGCGGTCAGGTATATGCTATTTTAGAGGTTGATAGCCCAACAATAACAGATCCTGATGATGTAAACAGAATTGAGGAGCTCAAGAAGGAGAGATCAAATTACGATGGAATTAAAACTGATTCTGCGAAAAGAAAGGTATCAGCTATAAACGCCAAGATTTATGCAATATTGGCTAAGAATAGCGGTATTTCACCAGCAGACTCAGACTTCCATAAGTCATATCCTAAGACTGTAAAGTCTGATAATCCTGTAAAAATTCACATACTAAAGGATAGACCATATTGGTATGATGTATTTGGTGGAGGTATTAAAGAAAAATCAAGAGATTCAATATTTCCTACAACGAGTGGTGTAACCACAGGAGGTATACAGCTTACTGTTCCAGGAGTTGAAATAGTAAAGCAAACAGAGAGAGAAGAAGAAATTACACCTGAGTATTTGGATGTGCTTAAGGCTACAAATCAAACACTTGATGATGTAGAGATATGGAAAGAAAAAAATAGAACAAATAAAAAACAATTTAGAATTCCTGCTGTACAAGAGGCTGCCGAAAAATATAAAAAGGGATTAATTAATCAGGATGAATATTTAGATGTAGTAAGAAAAGAACAACCTATTAAACCATTCAAAGAAGTTCCAGATCTACCTTCTATAATTGATATAACTAACGCTATAGATACTAGAAAATCACCAACAGGTATAATAGGGCTCACTAAAAATATTAAAGATGGAGAATATATATCTTCAAGATTAGATATTCCAGCTTATGAACGGTATGATACTTGGGTTGTTTCTGTACATGATGGTGAGGGAAGATCAAAGGGCAAATCAATTGGTTATGGACAAACAGCAGTCATTAAAAATGTAGAGTTTGATACACTACCAAAATCTGCATTAAATATAGCATCAGATCCTAAAAAGTCAAAAGCCTCTTTTGCAAGAATATATGGTAATTGGGTTAATGAAAGCCCTGAAGTAGTCCATGAAAGAGCAAAGAAATTAATGGATGACCCTGAATGGACTCAGGTTGGAATGAATCCTTTTAGACACAGCTGGTTTTACGATAAGACTGATGGTATGCCAGTTGTGTCGGCAGATGAGGTTATTCAAGTTGGAGCTTTAGTATTGGCTAAAAATGCTAAAAAAGCACTTCCATCTGATCCAAGATTTAGTTTGACTACAGATGAAGGTCTTGAAATACAATTTCAAAAGCAATTACCTGCAAGTGTAAATGAGCAGATCAACAATGTTATCTCTGAGCAAAAGGAATTAGGTAAAAAACCTGTAGAAGTTGCTAGAGAAGCTGCAAAGTATCTTAAGAGCACTGACGCATACAATAAACTTGGCGACAGAGACAAGGCAAAAGTATTGTCTGGAGTCAAGAGATTGTCTGGTATGAGAGTTAAAGTAGTTTCATCAGATGAATATTCATCTCTTAGAGACTCAATTAAGTCAGAGGCTAGAAAAGCTGCAACAGAGGCTGTGTTTAATCACAAGGAATCTTTAAACGGACTTGTTAACTCGGTTAGAGCTTTGGCTAAGGCTGGAAAGATCAGCACATTCAGAGCTGGTGTAATAATCAGCAGAATAGCAAAGACAAACTTAAGAAGCCCTGAGTCTGTAAATAAGACCTTAAACTATATTGCAGATATATTTAACAGTGCAAACCTAGCCATGAAGATTAGCCGAGCTAGATCTTTGGTTAAGAATGCTAAGAGAAATATCAATTCAAAGATTGGTCAGAATCCTGATCTGTTTAACGCTGCGAAGACACTGGTATCGATAGACCCTGCATTTATCCCCACACCTTTGATTGAAGATTACTTAGACATCATGGAGGTTATTGGAGAGAGAGCTAAAGTTCTATCAATCAAAAACTCTGGTGAGCTTACCGCAAAGATGAACGTGATTATCAATGCAGTAATAAAAGAGGCTGAGGCACAGGCTAAAGCTGCTGAGGAATCTAAAACAAGTGAGACTACAAAGGAACCTAAAATAAAGGAAACCCCAGAGGAAAGCAAGAAGAAGGCAAATTCCCTTATCAAAGAGATTTTGTCTGACAAGTTAGAAACGTCAAACATCACCGACCCTAACGATGCGGCTGTAGCAAGAAAGATCGCATCCATCAACGAGAAGGACATGAGAGATCTTCTAACTGAAGACAAAGATGGTCTTGTTGACTACTCAAAACTTAATTTACTTCTTGGCATTAGAGATAACATCAAGGCTGGAATAGTAACACATGAAGCCATGCTTATGGCTACAGATGTGGCACAGAATAGAAGTGTAAATACTTTGACAGAAGTTGTCGGAAAGATCACTGGTGCAAAGATTTTGAACGGTGTAACTAGAACGATATCTAAAATCAAAGGTGCTATAACAAATAGAGGAGGAGTTCTTGAAGCAATAAGATCTACACCTCTTGAGTTTATGGATGACGTTATAGGTAACTTCAACGACAAGACAATTTTCAATCTTACATTTGGAGTGCTTGGATCTAAAAAAGGTATGCTTGATGCAAGGCTTGCTGACTTGGCAGCTAAGGCAGACGCAGCTGAAAAGTTATTACAAAATATAAGAAGGACAGACAACGCAGTTGTTGAGGCCAAGTACAAAATAATGATTTTGCAGTTGCAGAGAGAGTTTGAATCAAACCCTGATAGCACGTCTGTTGCTCCAGCTATAGAATTCATTGATGCAACCCTTAAAGCAATCACTAGAAAAGAGTCATCTCTTACAAACAATGATGCAAGAATACTCCAGAAGATCAAGAAAGAATTTGGAGTGAAGGATGCAAACGGTGATCAGACAATTGACGTGGAGGCTATTGAGAACTCTTTGACAGAAAATGACAAAAAAGCAATGAAGTTGATTGATGAGATCAATGCAGCTCAAGCTTCTGAGGCACTATTTACAAGTTCTGTAATTAGAGGATCTAGAGTTAACATCATCAATAACTACGTTCACCACGCTGTTCTAAGTAGAAATCAGGCTCAAGAAACAGAGTCCTTAATAAACAAGTTGTTTGGAAGAGGTCCAAATGGAAAGCCATCAACTAAGGCTGGAACTTTGAACGAGAGAACACCTGGGGCTAAGGCGATTATGTTTGACCCAGTGTCAGCATCAATGAGAGGTGCTAGAGAAACCCTAACAGACTTCTACATGACACCAGCAATCAGAGAGGTTACTGGCATGTTGAACAAGTTAAAGGATAATGTATTTGATGATCCAAACTCAACAGAGGATCAAAGAGATGTAGCTCAGGCATTAGTAGAAGCTGTAGAAGAGGCTTTGGAGGTAACATTCCAGAACCACTTCGGTTCAGACACAAGGGCTGAGGCTTTTGTTAAGGCTATGCAGAAACTTGGATACCAGACAACTCTGGCATCAATTCCAAGAGCTTTTGCTGAACTTTCGTCAAACATGTCGTTTGCTATCTTGTCAGATCCAAAGACAACCAAGGACGCGCTAAAACATACTAAGTTTGCATTCTCATCAGACCTACTTGGTTTCCTAGAGAAGATTGGAAGTGCTGAGTCTACAAGACTTGCTGGAAATCAAATGCTAACTGGTAAATACGCTGAAGGTGGATTTGCATCTGGATACGGAAGAACATCTAAGTCTGCTGCGTCATCTAAGGTTATGGACTACGCTTCATTTATCACAAGACTGACTGTAGGAAAGGTTTACAGAACTGCCGATGTAGTTTCAGACCTACTAATATCTACACCAGATAAAGTAGTTTCTAAGGCTTATTATGTAGCAAATTTCGTAAATAACTTTGAGCAGTTAACTGGTGTAAAACTCAGTGAAGCAGAGCTTAGAAAGATATCAGATGGAACGTCTCAGTACCTTTCTCCAGAATTTGAGTCAGCAATTCAATCCGCAAGACAGAAGGCTGATTCTGATATTGTAAGAATGGCCGCTTCTGGAAACTCGTTCAACACAATCCTAAAGAACGTGCCTAGAAAGAAGGACAATGCGATGATGTCTGCATATAGAGCAATAAACTCTTTCATGTCTAGATTCTACCTAACTGAATATGGAACGCTAAGATCTGCTGTAATAGCATTGTTTAAGAGCGGACAGATAGACAGAAAGATGGCGACAGGAATCATTGCTGCTTCTGTTACAAGAATGAGCATGTATATTGTTGCATATTCATTATTAAGTTCTATCTTTGACTCAATTATCGGAGAGGCGTTTGACTTGGAAGAGGAAGATGAGGAAGATGAAGATCTAATGATGAAAGTAAAGCGAAGCATCGTAGGTACTGGAGTTGGTGTTCTAAGTAGAAGAACACTAGGTAACTTAGGTTACATTCCTGTAGCGTATGGTGTTGAGCAATTAAATGCTGAACTTGGTGAAGATTACGGACTAAGAGAAGATGAATATGATCCATTCAAGAATTCATTAGTATATTCTAAGATATCAGAAACAGATTTGAATACCAAGAGCCCTTGGGAAGTTTTTGGAAAGGCGATAGCTGGACCTTATGCTCCAACGCTATCTACTTTTGCTAGAGCCTTAACACTATATGGTAGAGCCAATAAGGAAGGATCTAAGCCAGAGACTAAAAAGAGAGCGATGGAAGAGCTTGAGACAAGAATGGCATTCGAGGCTGCTGGTAACTTAGGATTGATTCCATTCTACAAGGACGCAAGAAGAATATTGATGAGCGACTTTTACGCAAGAAATTATGATAAAAAAAGCTCTTCTTCTTTCACTATCACTCAAAAACAGATAGATTTGATACGTAAATCAAACCCTGCGGCAGCAAGACAGCTTCAGCAAATTTATGATGTGCAAAAAGCTGAGGATAAAAAGCTGAGGGAATTTAAAGAAAGATTAGAGAAAAAATAAACCAAATCCAATTTATAATGCAAATCAAAGTTCAAAATGACTCGTTTCTTGTAGAGGTTCCTCTTAAAGATTCGACAGATTACAAGAGCATCCTGTTCATTTCTGATCTACACTTCGATTCAAAGAAATGTAACAGGAGAGCTCTTAAGGCTATGATGGATGAAGCGGTTGAGAGAGATGCCTCTATCGCTATCTTTGGAGACATCTTAGACATCATGGGTGCTAAGTATGATCCAAGATCAGGCAAGGGGGATCTTAGACCAGAGTACAACACTAACAACTATTTTATGGAGGTGTTGGACGATGCGGTTAGATTCTTTGGTCAGTATGCAGACAGGATCTTGTTCTTGTCAATGGGTAACCACGAGGACTCAGTAAAGAAGAGACACGAGTTTGATCTTCTTTCGATTATGTCCTACAAGTTAAAGCAAGAGTACAACTGGAAAGGTCTACTAGGGCCTTACGAGGGATGGCTTCTATTCAGAGTATTGGAGGGGGCAACCAACATCAACAGAGGTACAGTTAAGGCTTACTACACTCATGGTGCAGGAGGTAACGCTCCAGTGACACGAGGTGTTATTCAGACCTCAAGAAGACAGGTGCAGATTAGTGCTGACATGTTCATTTCTGGACACATTCACACTCAGTTTGCTTTTCCAATTCCACAGCGTATGGTGAACAGCCATGGTGTTGAAGAGATAAAGGACATTGTACATTTACAACTAGGATGTTTTAAAGAAAGCCACAGAGGATCTTGGGAAGCACAGAGAGGATTCGGACCAGCAAACATTGGTGGTTACTGGGTTAAGTTTTTTGTGAAGGACAAGAAGCCTAGATTTATTGAAGAAAGAACTATTTACTAATGAAAGCAACAGCTAAGTATTACAAGGAGAACCCAGAGGCCAAGAAGAAAAAGGCCAAGTACGACAAGGAGTACAACGAGAATACCGTTGAGGATAGAGTGGAGAGAAATCGTGCCAGAAGAGAGGCAATGAAGAAGGGGAGAGTAAGGAAGGGAGACGGTATGGATGTTGACCACGTTGATGGGATCAAATCAAAAAGAACCAGAGTAATGACAGCTTCAAAAAACAGAGCAAAAAAATGAACACTTACGAAAATCCATTTGCTGGCAGTTCACTAAAAGTATTGAGAGCTATTGACGAATCAAAGCTGTCAATGTGTGCCATGCAAGACAAAATCAAATCGACACCAATAGAGGAAGAAAATGAATTCTACACCTTATTTAATGACGGTACTCTTATCAAAAGAACAAGATCAAAGTTTCCAACAAGTGGATATCTAAAGGTAGAGCCTAGAATCTCATTCACAGAGTATTACGGGTTTTAAAATAGATATTTCATTTTTTATTATCTTTGTATAAACCAAAAACAAAAAACAAAATGGAGAAATTTTTAAGTATCCCAGTAACAAATGAGCAGAATCAATTGCTTTCTGCAACAGGTATTGTATTAATTGTACAAGCGTCAACAACGACTGTGACTGTACACTACAAGGCAAGCACAGGAACTGATGTTGTGACAATTACTCACGCGGCAGCTGCTTCTGGTAATGAGTCTATGCGTGATGCTATTCAAAGTGCTGTTGTAAGCGCATTGGGTACATCATGGACAAATGTAGCGTTTCAGGTTGAAAACCTACCGTTTGCCGTATCAGGTATTACAATTGCTTAATATTCCTGATCTACACTAAGAAAGCCCAGCAAACACTGGGCTTTTCTTATTACCTTTGCGTTTAAACTATTATTTATGGCAGCTAAAAGCAAGGTATCGGCAGTACAACAGAAGACATCTTTTGGTAAGAGAAGAAAAGGAGTAGCAAAAAAGAGCTACTCAAAGTACGAGGAGAAGCCTAAGAAGTACAGAGGTCAGGGAAGGTAATTACTTTTTATCCAGTTTAATGTCTCCATCTAGATACATTAAAACAACCTCACATATTTCTGAAAACTTCTCTGGATCTTCTATAGCAAACAGTTGCTCGAACATGTTTGTTACTGCGAAGAACCAATCCCTTGATGGGCTATCGTTAACGTAGGAGAAAGACTTACTTGACACTCTCTCGAAGTTAACCTTAAGATTTTTTAGTTTAGTTTCTAGTGCTGGGTCATAAACCCTTAACATGCTAGTCTTTGATAGTTGGTCTAGCATCAACTCATTGAGTGCTTCAAACCTCATGTAGCAGGTTACTTGGTCTTTTAATTTCTGAGGTACTTCCATATAGATTTTAATTTGTAAACTTAAATGTGTTTATTCGGAAATTATCCGAGATATGTCGCCAAAACTGACAATATTTGGCACGTTATAAATGCATGAATTTTTACTAACTCTTCACTATATCCTTGAGTTGATTCCAGATATCTGTTTGAAGGTCTCCCCAATACATTTCGCAGTCATTGTCTTTAAATGGAGGTTCAATAAAATATGATTGTCTAAACTCATTTGGAGTTGCTGTGAATCTGTAGCAGCTTTCTTTGTAGGGACAATCTGTCCCCTTGCACATTGTGATGTCAGGCATATTTTATATTTAAAAGCATATAATTAAAGTATTTTGTCTGATCTATACGTCATTGCATATAAAAAGACATCTTAATGTATGATATAATTTACAATATGATACGTTTTTGTAAAATATAATTAATATTACTCGAATAGATCTTCTCCTTTATAGTCAGGATGATTTTTATGCATTCGATCAATACCTCTGACCCATAGAATGGAAACTATTGATGAGACAATTACACTAACACCAATTACAATTAAGTTTTTCATACATTTTTATTTGAGGTCGCAATTTG
>Ga0208854_1000229_pt1 | contig 13785 bp, 13 predicted proteins | sample LakMenEpi30Nov11_FD_150748 | JGI IMG/M metagenome (GOLD analysis project Ga0208854, IMG submission 150748) | Freshwater microbial communities from Lake Mendota, WI - 30NOV2011 deep hole epilimnion (SPAdes) | ecosystem: Environmental > Aquatic > Freshwater > Lake > Epilimnion/Euphotic zone ...
CCGCGAACGAGGCGGGCCGAGATGTCGAGAAGGTCGAGGAGTTCAGTCTCCGGCGCACCGGAGCGGGCGTATTTCAGCAAGTCGGTCTTCGAGAGGAAAACCTCGAGGCCGTCTTTTTCATGGTCGGTGAAAAACGGGCTCTCTCGCAGGGTGTCGAGGAATTCGATCGAGGTCTGCGTGGAGGCCTCCAATCCATATTCCGCCTGGATGTATCGGCGGAGGGCGTTGGAAACATTGACGCCGAATTTGTAGGGATCGGCCCCGGAGACACCGGCGCGGAGTTTTTCCAAAGCCTCGAGAGCCTTTTGCCGGTTGGTAAGCGGCGGCGCCTTGCGGGCGAGGAGTTTTTTCACCAATTGGAAAAGGAGGAAAAGAAGGACGGCCAACACGGCCGCACCGGCGATCGTCATCCAGAGCGGATACGGCCAATACCAAACCGGCCCGACGATGTCGTGGAGCGGGGCGGGTGTGGGAGTCGGGGTGGGGCCTTGGTTGAAAGGGTTCATGCGGCCTGGCGGCGCTCGCGCTGCTCAAAGAAATTTCGCAGAGAAATGAGATAATCCTCCGTGGTGGTGAGCCGGACGATGTCCACCCGGCGTGAGCGAAGGAGGTATTCCAAGTCGGCGAGGCGGTCGTCGTTGATCTCGCGGAGGGCGCGCCGGACGGCCTTGCTGCTGGTGTTCACATCGATTTGCTCACCGGTTTCGGCGTCCTCGAGAGTGATGATTCCGACATTCGGCAATTCGCTTTCGCCTTTGTCGATGACCGGCATCGCCACGAGGTCGTGGCGTTTGCTTGAGACCGTGAGGGCTTTTGTGAAATCCGGTGCAAGGAAGTCCGAGATCATGAAAACCACCGAGCGGCGGCTGACGACGAGATTAAGGTAGTCGAGCGCCCCGGCGAGGTCGGTGCCGCGTCCCTCGGGCTCGAAGTAGAGCATCTCGCGGATGAGGCGGAGCGTGTGCAGGCGGCCTTTTTTCGGCGGGATGAAAAGTTCGATCCGGTCGGTGAAAAGAATCAGGCCGACCTTGTCGTTGTTGTTGATCGCGCTGAAGGCGAGGATCGAGGCGACCTCGGCGGCGAGTTCGCGCTTGCTCAACTCCACGCTGCCGAAGATTCCCGACGCGCTCACATCCACGAGAAGCATGACGGTCATTTCTCGTTCCTCGGTGTATTTCTTGATGTAGGGCGCGTTCATGCGGGCGGTGACGTTCCAGTCGATCGAGCGGATTTCATCGCCCGGCGCGTATTCGCGGACCTCCTCGAAATTCATGCCCCGGCCCTTGAAAACACTGTGGTATTGGCCGGCGAACATGGAGTTCACGAGCCGCCGGGTCCGCAACTCGATGCGGCGGATTTTTTTCAGGATTTCCTTGGGATCGCGCGTCATGGCTTTCGAAAACAGGGTCGCCCGTTTTCTAGAAAAAATCAGGGAACCGGCACGCCGGCGAAGATTTGTTCGACGACGGATTCGGTCGTGATCGATTCGGCTTCGGCCTCGTAACTCACGCCAATGCGGTGGCGCAGGATATCGAGTCCCACACCCTTCACATCCTGCGGCGTGACATACCCGCGGCCGGCGATGAAGGCGTTCGCCTTTGCAGCGAGCGTGAGGAAGATCGTCGCGCGCGGCGAGGCGCCGTAGCGGATCATGCCGTCGAGCTTGAGCTTCGCAGAGGCTGGATCGCGCGTGGCCCAGACGATGTTGACGATGTAGTCCTTCACCCGGTCGTCCACATAGATGTCGTTCACGATGCCGCGGGCGCGGATGATTTCGTCAGTGCCGACGACCTGATCCACGCTGAGGCGCGGGGAGGAAGTGGCCATCGAATCCAGGATCGAGCGCTCCTCCTCGCGGGTCGGGTAGCCGACATGGACCTTGAGCATGAAGCGGTCGAGTTGGGCCTCGGGAAGTTGGTAGGTGCCCTCCTGCTCGATCGGGTTTTGCGTGGCGAGGACGAGAAAGGGATCGGGAAGCGGGAAGGTTTTTTCGCCGATCGTGACCTGGCGTTCCTGCATGGCTTCGAGCAAGGCGCTTTGGACTTTGGCCGGGGCGCGGTTGATTTCGTCGGCAAGGATGAGGTTCGAAAAAATCGGGCCGAGCTTGGTGGTGAACTCGCCGTCGCGGGGGTTGTAGATCAGCGTGCCGATGAGGTCGGCGGGGAGGAGGTCCGGAGTGAATTGAAGGCGTTGGAAGCCCGTGCGGATCGAGTTCGCCAGCGTGCGGACGGTGAGCGTCTTGGCCAGGCCGGGAACGCCTTCGAGGAGCACATGGCCGTTGCAAAGGAGGCCGATGAGCAGGCGGTGGACGAGGACTTTTTGCCCGACGACCACGCGGGAGACTTCATTGACGAGGGGTTCCACCCACTTGCGGTTGTCTTGGACATGCTGGGTGAGCTCGGAGGTGTTGATACTCATGGAATGATGACTAATTGATTGGTGGGTTTTTGAGACAGGTTGGAAATCGATTTGTTCAAAATTTCAACTCGGGCACTGAGGATGTCGAGCCGGTGATCTTTGTTGATTGAAGAACAGGAATCAAGCTGGCGCATGCCGGAAAACCAATCTATTTCCTCGCCGCATGTCGAAGACCGCGATCGTCATTCCCGCCCGCTGGGCCTCCACCCGCCTTCCCGCGAAACCGCTCCTGCCCCTCGCCGGAAAACCTCTCGTCCGCCATGTCTGGGAACGCTGCAGCAAAGTTCGCGGTGTTGATGCGGTGATCATCGCGACCGATGACATGCGGATCGCCGAGGCGGCATTCGAGTTCGGTGCGGAGGTCGCCATGACCTCGCCGCGCCATCCGAGCGGCACCGACCGCATCGCCGAGGTCGCCAAAAACCTCGTCGGTTTCGACATCGTTCTGAATGTCCAGGGCGACGAACCGTTCATTCAGCCCGCATTGGTCGAAAAGCTCGCTACCGCCCTGCGCGAGGACAAGAAGCTCGAAATGTCGACCGCCGCCTGCGCGCTCGACCCTGACGGTCTCGCGAATCCGAATTGCGTGAAAGTCGTGACCGACCTGGCTGGCAACGCCCTCTATTTTTCCCGCGCGCCAATCCCCTGCGACCGCGATGGCGACGCCAATCCCTCGCGCCTCCGCCACCTCGGCATCTACGGCTACCGCCGAAAATTCCTCCTCGATTTCGTGAAGTGGAAACAAACACCGCTCGAAAAATCCGAAAAGCTCGAGCAACTCCGCGCGCTCGAGCATGGCGCAAAAATCCGCGTGATCAAAACCAAGCCCGCCGGCCCCGGCATCGACACGCCGGAAGATTTGAAGGCCGCCGAGAAATTCCTCGCGAAGCGCTAACCGGCGTGCGCCATGGCATCGCGGTAGAGCGCCGCGTAAACGCCATTTTTTGCGACCAATTCCGGGCCGGTGCCGTCCTCGGCGATTCGGCCGTCTTTGAGCACCACGATCCGGCCCAGCCCATGGACCGTCGTCAGTCGGTGCGTCACAATCAGCGTCGTGCGTCCGCGCATCAGTTCGAAAATCGTTCCCATGATCGCGCTCTCGGTGCTTGGGTCGAGGGCGCTGGTTGGCTCGTCGAGCAACAGGATTGGCGCGTTTTTGAGAAACGCCCGGGCGATGCCGATGCGTTGGCGCTGGCCGACGCTCAAGTGCCCGCCGCGCTCGCCCACCGGGCTATCGAATCCTTGCGGCATTTTGCTAATGAAATCGAGCGCCTGCGCCTTCCGTGCGGCCTCGACGATTTCGGCCTCGGTCGCGCCGGGTTTTCCGTAAGCGATGTTTTCGCGGATGGTCGTGGAAAAGAGCAGCGTGTCCTGCAAAACCATGCCGATCTGCGAGCGTAGGCTTTTCTTTTTTAGCCGCCGCAAGTCACGGCCATCGAGCGACACCACGCCCGCGCTGGGATCATAAAAGCGTGGCACGAGGCTCAGCAGCGTGCTTTTTCCCGTTCCCGTCCCGCCGACGAAAGCCACCGTCTGGCCGGGCTCGATGTTGAAATTGATATCCTGCAACACCCGTCGCTCCTCGGAGTAGCCGAAAGCCACGCCGCGAAATTCGATCCGCCCCTTGGCCGGGCCGAAATCCTCGGCATCGCGCGCCTCTGGCACATCGTCCTGGCTGTCGAGCACCTCGAAGCAGCGCTGCGCCCCAGCCGCCGCGCCTTCCAGCGCCCAAGCGGTGTAGGTGAGTTGTTCGAGCGGTTGGTAGAGCATCAGCAGGTAGGCGGAAAAAACCAGCAGATCGCCGAGCGTGAAATTCGCGGCGGGATTCATCACCTGCAGCGAGCCGATGTAATACATGAGCGCCGTGCCAGCGGCCATCAGCGTGCCGACCACCAGCGCGCTCGCCACCGAGGTCATATTCAACCGCATATTGGCCTCGAGGCTTTTCGACGCGCGGCGGCGGAATTGATCGACCTCGAACGACTCGCGCCCGAACGCATGCACCATCCGGATTTGGCTCAATCCTTCCTGGGCGATGGTCAAAAGATCGCTTTCGCGCTCGTGGATGTCAGTCGATTGCCGCCGGACCTTCACCGCATAAAAACGAATCGCCCACACCACCGGCGGCAGGATGGCCAGCGAGGCGAGGGTGAGTGGCCAATTCATCCGGACCATCACGACAAAAGTCGCCGCCAACATCACGATCGAGGACAGCACGGTGGCGAAGCCTTTGTTATAAATCGTCTGAATGCTCTGCGAGTCGTAGGCCACGCGGAAGCTCGAGTCCGCACTGCGCCGGGAATCGTGGAATTTCAACGGCAACGCCTGGAGCGCGCTGTAGAGATCGGTCCGGAGTTTCAAGAGCGCCTGCAGGCCGACATGAACGAAAAGGTAGTTCGAGACGAGGTTGATCAGGCCACCGAGGAGACTGATCAAAACCATGGCGACGCAGAGCCAGAGGATCACTGTGGCAGACCCTGAATCGCTGAACCATTTTTGCAAAAGCTCGCGCGTGTCGGCCGTTCCCGCCGTTTTGTCGAGCACGCCATCGACGATGAATTTGAAGGGCCAGGGCTTGAGGAGATTGAAGCCGATGCTGGCCAGAGTGAGCGCCACGCCACCTGCTGTGGCCCAAAGGAAGGGCCGGAAATAACGAATCGTCCGCGCGTAGATATTCACTGATCCCTAGCTAGGCGAGGGGCTTCTGTCGCGCAAGCCCTCAACTGGCATCAGAATTGGTTTGATCGAGCGCCGCCTCTGCCATGATATCCACGGCCTCTTGGACAACATTTCCATTCAGCGCCCGCGCAATCTCGATTGGCAGCGGGCCTCGGCGCTCCTTTACGGAGATTGGGGAACCAGCAAGGCCTATGTGCTTGGTCTCGCTTTTGCGGCGACCGGGTTTTCCTCCTTGCCCGTTATTGCGGCCGTCTGCGCCCTCACTCTGCTGGTCGGGTTGAACTATATCGTCATCTGCCGCTGCTTCCCGGATGGGGGTGGAGTTTATTCCGCTGCCGGGGTTCATGGGAAAGTCCTCTCTGTCGTGGCCGCGCTTCTGCTGGTTGCGGACCTTACTGTCACGGCGGCTCTGAGTGGTTGGGCCGCGCTGAGCTACCTCGGGGTTCCGAAGGATTACATCATGGTCTCGACCATTGGCGTGATCCTTCTGATCGGCGCGATCAATTATCTCGGGCCAAAACACAGCGGCAGTTTTGCGGTCGCGCTGGCCCTGCCAACCGTCGCGGTCATTATCGCCATCATCGCGCTGGCGATCCCGCATCTGACTTTTGAAAACCTCCAGCCCCTGAACGGCTCCGCGAGCCACATTTGGGTCTCGTTCGTGGGTGTCATCCTCGCACTCAGCGGCGTGGAGGCGATCGCCAACCTGACTGGAACCCTCAAGCCCGACAAAAACTCCCCGATCGGCCATCCACGGGTCGGCAAAACCTCGGCCAAGGCGATCATTCCGGTCGCGCTCGAGGTCTCGCTCGGAACCCTTCTGCTTGGCTGGGCTGTGCTCTCACTCTCGCCCTCACTTGCTCCCCAAATGGTCGAGCGCAAGGAGGACATGCTTCGATTCATGGCCGAGCAATATGCCACGATGGCCTTCGGTCCGCTGTTCGGTCAGGCCTTCGGGTTGGTCGTCGGCGTGGTTTTCGCCCTCCTGCTTCTCAGTGCGGTGAATACCGCCGTGGCGGCGCAGTTGGGTTTGCTTTTCATGATGTCCCGCGAAGGAGACATGCCGAAATCCTTCTCCAAGCTCAACTCCTCCGGCGTTCCCGTAGCCCCGCTCGCCATCTCGATCGCGTTGCCGATTTTGATCCTGTTGATGACCGATAATTTCGACAGCCTCGCCGGCCTCTACGCGATCGGCGTGGTGGGCGCGATTGCTATCAACCTCGGATCCTCCGCGACCAATCTCAAACTGGAGATGGCGATTCCCGAGCGGGCGTTGATGGTCGTGACCGCACTCATCCTCGTGGCGGTCGAAATCACCCTTGCCTACACGAAACACGACGCGCTTTTCTTCGTGGTTTGCGTGCTGATTGTCGGTCTGTCGTTGTGGGCTTATTCGCGGCGCTTGAGCGGCATTACGACGCTCACGGTGAGCAGTGAAGTCGCGAAGATCGTGAAGCCCGAGGTCATCGAAAACCTCCGCCAGCCCGTGCAGGAATCCCAAAAAATCCTCGTGTCTGTGCGCGGGTTGACTCCGGCGTTGAGTTTCGCGCTCGATGAGGCCGAGCTGCGCAAGGCGGCTCTGTATGTCCTGTATGTCCGCGAGATCGCTGTGCTCTATCCCGGCGCGAACTCGAAGGGCCGCGTTTCTTGGAAGGACGACCCCGAAGCCAACGCCATCCTCTCCGCGGCCATTCAAATCGGAAACGCCCGCAACATTCCGACGATCCCGCTTTTCGCCACGGCCACGGAAGCCGCCTCACTCATTGTGGACACCGCCGCAACGATCGGTGCGGATTTCCTGATCCTCGGTGCCTCGCACCGCGGCTCTCTGGCAAAGGTGCTCAAGGGAAATGTCGCCACGCAGGTCGCGGCGAGCCTGCCGGACAATATCCAGCTCGTTATCCACGGTTGACCTTTGCCGCCTCGAGGGGCATCGGGCGGTCGTGCTCGAGGTGACGCGAGCAAATGGCAAAAAACTCCCCGCGCGCATCGCAGCGCCGGATCGCGTGCAGGAAATCCTCGGACTCCTCCAAACCCTCACCGAGAAAGTTCATGTATTTTTTCATCTTCTGCACCTGAGCTTTCTCCGCAACGCCGGGGGTGCAAACCGCCTCGTAGAGTTCCGCGATGTAACCCAAAACCTCGCGCCCAGTCGGCAGCCGTGCTTCGCGTCCCTCCAAACGGTCGCGGATTTGGGAAAAAACCCAAGGGTTCCTGATCGCGCCGCGTCCAATCATCAACCCGGCAGCGCCTGTTTTTTCGAGGGTTTCCATCGCGCTCGCGGCCGAGCTGACATTGCCATTCGCCTGCACCGGAAACGGCAGGGCGCGCACGGCCTGCGCGATCCGGTCCAGATGAACCCGTGGGCCGTATTTTTCTGTCACCGTTCTTCCATGGACTGTGAGCAGGTCGAGTCGATGTCGGGCGAAAACCTCCAGCAAGGCGTCAAACTCCGAGGGACTCTCAAACCCAATGCGCGTCTTGACCGTAAAGGCCCCTCGCACCGCACCGCGCAGAACGCCGAGGAGTTCGTTCACCCGGGGCAGATCCCGGAGGAGTCCGCCGCCAGCGCACTTGCGATAAACAACCGGGGCGGGACAGCCGAGGTTGAGATCGATCGCCGCGACGGGGTGCTTTTCCAGAGCCTGCGCCACGCGGGCCATCGCCACGAGGTCGTTGCCGATGATTTGCGCCACCGCTGGCCGGTCGGTGGGATTTTCCACAATCGAGCGCAGGATTGATTTCTCCGGCACATAGTCGGGCGTGACCCGAAAAAACTCGGTGAAATACAAATCCGCACCACCATGGCGGGCCATCAACCGCCAGAACGGCCAGTCCGTGATGTCCTGCATCGGCGCGAGCGATAGAACCGGCCGCCCGCTCTGGAACAACTGCGCGAATGCCTCGCGCCGGCCGTTCAAATCTTCGACTTGATCCATCGCATCACCCCGCCGAGCACCGGCAAATGCTCGTAAAATCCGGCCGCCGGGTCCCAGAAATCCTGGTGCAGCACCGCGCGCCCTTCGCGGTCAAATCGCAGGAGCGTCACCCCGATCGTGCGCACAGGTTCCTTCGCGCCCTTGAACCGGACATCCATCGTCCAGCGCACATAAAAATTCCCGCCCGAGCGCGCCACATCGTCCACCTGGGTCTGGAACGAATCGACATGATCCATCGTCTTTAAAAAATAAGCCTCCACCGCCGCGCGGCCGCGCAGGGTTTTCAGCGTGTCGTTGAACCAGACATCCTCCGCGTAGAGTTTGGCGGTTTTTTCCCGGATGCTTTCCGGCGTCACATTCTGGAAAAACTCGCGAAAGCGCGCGGCCGCCGCCTCGCCCTCCGAGGAGGAAAGATCCACGCCGGGCGCGGTGGCGGCTGCTTTTTGGAATTCCGCAGGGTAGCCACCGCCGCTCGGAGCACCGCATCCAGCCAACGCCGCCGCCAATCCTAGAGTCGCCAAAATCTTTTTCATCGAGGCGATCCTACACCTGCCTTCCCCGGGGAACGGAAGAAAAGTTGTTGATCTAGGCGCGGCGAACCTTGAAAACTGCGCCTGCTTTAAGAGAACCCTCGCCCCCGAATGTTTCGGCTCCTCACATTCAATATCCAAAACGGTCAACCTTGGGACCCAAGCGATCCCGACAATCCTCGCGTGGACCTCGATGGCGTTGGGCGTTTTCTTGCCGCGCAGAATGCCGACATCATTTGCCTGCAGGAGGTCGAGCGCGGTTATGACGGCGGGCGCCAGATCGAACCGCCGCCGCACTACAACCGACTCCGAGATATCCTCTCCGGCTACGACTCGGTTTTTTCGTATCCTTTAAGAAACCAAACCGAGATTCCCTTCGGCCTCGGCCTCGCGATTTATTCCAGGACGCCGTTGCGGGATTTCGAGCGGCTGGATTTGCCGGCGGCGGCGATCGAGTTCGAGTTCGGCGGGAAAAAACGGCACGCCTCCTCGCGGTTGCTGATCGGTGCGACGACCGAGATCGACGGCTCGCGTCTCAGGATTCTGAACACCCACCTGCAGGCGTTTTTCATGATCGGAGCGTTGAGTAATGCATTTCCCGATCAGAGGAATTTGGTCGAGGCGGAACTCCGCAAGCAGAGTGGTCCGGCGATTCTTGCCGGGGACATGAACACCGCGCCGGAGGAAAACCTCGTCGAGCAGTTTGAGGCGGTGGGATTTTCCACGGTTCAAAAAACCGAGCCGACCTGGAAGCGTCGCCCGTATGTGGTGGATCACATTTTCCGCAACGCCGCCCTTCGTCTGGTGTCGCACCAAATCCTCCCCACGCCGACCTCCGACCATGATGCGATCGTGGCGGATTTTGAATTCGTCTAGTCGCCGCGCACTTCGCGCGCAAATTCGCCGACAGCCCGCTCGATCTCTCCTGCCAAGTCCGCGCGAGGCGTGGCAAATTTGGGGCGGAACCATGGGAAAAGCCCGACGAGATCGTGGAAGACCAGAATGTTCCCGTCACAATCCTTCCCGCTCCCGATTCCGATGGTGGGGCAGGGGACAGCGCGGGTGATTTGGGCGGCGAGCGGGGCGTGGACGAGTTCCAGCACGAGGGCCTGGACTCCGGCCACCGCGAGGGCTTGGGCATCCGCCGCAAGGCGCTCGGCCTCGGTGTCGCTTTTGCCTTTGATCCGATAGCCGCCTTCCTCGACGACCCGCTGGGGAAGCATTCCGAGATGGCCGATGACGGGAATGCCCTCGGCGACGATCGCCTGAACCATCGGGAGGATTTCCCGGCCGCCCTCGATTTTGACAAGGTCTGCACCGGCCTCGCGGAGGAGTCGGGAATTTTTCACCGCGAGTTCCGGCGTGGCGCAACTCCCGGCGGGAAGGTCGGCGGCGATGAGAGTTTTTTCCGCCCCACGGGCCACGGCGCGGGTGTGGTGGAGCATGTCGGCCATCGTCACTTCGGTCGTGTCGGGTTGGCCGAGGACGACCATTCCGAGCGAATCGCCGACGAGCAAAAGATCCAATCCGCACCCATCGAGAATCCGCGCGGTCGGGTAATCGTAGGCCGTCAGCCAAGCGAGGCGTCGGCCGGAGGATTTGGAGGCGCGGAGCGATGCGGGTGTGGGTTTCACGGAAAGGTCGGGGAGTATTCACGAACGGGCGGGCGGAGGCACGGAGGTTTTTTTGCAGAAAACAAATGCTGTCACGGGAAGCCAGTTGACACCCGGCGAGGCGGGCTTTTAGTGTCCGGCGTCTGCGGGGCATCCCGCCTCAAGCCGTGGGATCCGCCATCGGGACGCATTACCCATGCAATCGACTCTCGAAACACCTGTGTTGGTTCTGAATCGGCTCTGGCAGGCGGTGAACACCTGCAGCGCCAAGCGCGCCTTCACCCTCCTTTATCAAGGCCACGCTCAAGTGGTCTCGACGGCTCCCGGCAACGAATTCGTGACCCACGACTTCGCAAGTTGGCAGGATTTTTCCAACGAGAATCCCGATCGCGAGATGGTGCAGACCATTTCGATGAAAATCCGAATCCCGCGCATCATCGTGCTGTTGATGTTCGAGCGCTTGCCGAAGAAAGAGGTGAAATTCACGCGCCACAATGTCTTCGAGCGTGATGCGAACACCTGCCAATACTGCGGCATTGTTTTCTCTCGCGACTCGCTGAATCTCGACCACATCATGCCGCGTGATCGGGGCGGGCAGACGACTTGGGAAAACATTGTCTGCTCGTGCATCCCCTGCAACACGCGCAAGGGAAACCGCCTTCCGCACGAGGCTCGCATGGCGCTCATCCGAAAACCGAAGCGCCCGAAGTGGCGGCCATTCGTTCACATTTCCGTCTCCACCAATCCGCATGATAGTTGGAAGCACTTCCTCGATATCGCGTATTGGAATGTCGAGTTGGGTGATTAGGAAATGAACGAATTCCTTGGCCGGATGGCGTTGGCGTTCTTTTTGTCAGCCTCGCTGGCGACTGCATTCGAGCTGCCCGCAGATTGCCGTCAATGCATTCTTGGGTTGGCTCCGGATTGGAATTCCTCGCGGGTGCAGGTGCGGGTCTTTGAAAAAAAAGACGGAGGCTGGGCACAATCTGCGGGGCCGTGGAGCGGGAGGCTTGGGAAAAACGGGCTGGCTTGGGGTCTGGGTCTGCATCCCGTGCCAACCGGAGTCGCTGCCAAACGCGAGGGAGATCTTCGCGCGCCGGCGGGAGTTTTTGCCCTCGGGGGCGCCTACGGCTACGCGCCGGCGATCGAAAAAGCCCCGGGCTTGCCGTATCGGCAAATCACCTCGCGCGACCTGTGGGTGGAGGATCCCGCCTCGCCTGACTACAATCGCCATTTGCAACTCCCCGCCGAGCCACGCACGGCGTGGGAGAAAAAACAGCAGATGAAGCAGGGTGATCACGCGCACTCGCTGAAACTCTTCATCGCCCACAACCCCGCTCCTGGAGCGGTTCCCGGCTCCGGAAGCTCGATTTTTTTCCACATCTGGCGAGCCGAGGGAGCGAAGCCGTCGGCGGGCTGCACGGTGCTCTCGGAGCCAAACCTCCGCAGCCTCATCGCCTCGATCGATCCAGCGAAAAATCCGGTTTATGTTTTGCTGCCGGAGGAGGAATACCGCCGGTTGGCGAGGGCGTGGAAACTCCCCGCCGTCGAGTCGCCGCGTGCATCGCGCTAGGCGGCTAGAGTTTGTTTTCCCAGCTGAGTAGGAGATCCAAAAAGCTGCGGGCGCTCGGAGCGTTGAGGAGTTTTTGAAGAGTCTCCGGCTTGCCGCATAGGCGGGCGATCGTGCCGACCACGCGGAGGTATTCCTGGTTCAGCGCGGTGGGGATGCCGACCACGAAAACCAACCGCACCGACCCCTGGATGTCGGGGGAGGGGAAGCCATTTGGAGAGCGTCCAGCGGACATCACGAGGGAATTCACGGCATTCGTCCGGCCGTGGGCAATGACGATGCCGAATCCGTCGTCGGTGGAAACCGCCGGTGCGGCGCGTTCGAGAATGCTGGCGCGAAGGGTGTCCCAATTTCCGATGCGGATATCGCCGCGCAGCGGGAAGAGGAGTTCCTCCACGGCGGTGGTTTGATCGAGCGCGTCGAGTTGGAGGTTGATGTGTTCGGGAAGGAGGATTTCGGAGAGAGAAATCATATATTGCTACCGGTCCACTTGAGCTTCTGGCGAATCACCTCGGTGAAGGGCCTTTCGGGGAGCATGGCCAGCGGAAGCACGCGCGGGCTTTTTTTGAGAACCAAAAGATCGCCGATGCCAAGCTGGCCGCAGCTTTGGGAATCCACGGAGACCGTGACGGTCTGGCCGGGCTTGGCGACTTGCATTTTGATGACCGAGGCATCGCTCATCACCACCGAGCGGATCGAGAGCACATGCGGGCAGATCGGGGTGATCACGAAACATCCGCAGTCCGGCATGAGGATCGGGCCGCCGGCGGAAATGGAATACGCGGTCGAGCCGGTGGGGGTGGAAACAATGAGGCCGTCGGCGTTGTAATCGGTGAGCGGCAGATCGTCGAGGCCGACACGGATTTGGACGAGTTGCGAGCGCTCGCCGCGGCTGGCCACGACATCGTTCAGCGCGAAAAAGGTCCTTGAGGCGCCGTCTTTTTCCACGAGGTCGGCCTGCATGAGATTTCGCGGGCTCACGATGTAGTCGCGATTCCGGATGCATTCGACGGCGCGCTGGACTTCGCCGGACCCGAGGCAGGTGAGAAATCCAAGCGTGCCGATGTTGATTCCAAAAACGGTGGGAATGGCGTCGCGCATTTTCTGCACGGCTCGAAGGATCGTGCCATCGCCGCCCATGATGACGAGGAGTTCACAGCGCCCGGCGAGATCCGCGATATCGAGGCTGGAGGATTTTCCCGCCAGCGGGGCGGTGGAGGCTTCGAGTTCGTAGGGCAGGCCGGCGAGATCAAGTTCCTGCACCATGGCGCGCACGACCTCGGCGGCGGCCGGTTTTTCCGCATGGGCATGGAGTCCGATCATGAATTCGGTGGGAGTTAGACAAACCCCGGCCGTGAAAGCAACGCCAACCTCGTCGGCCCCTCGGGAGAATCGCTTGCGCCGCGATGGGCTGCGGGGAATAATTTGCGGCATGAGCACAGGACCTGGATCTGGTGGAAATGTCATTGCGGCCCTTTGCAGTTTGTTCATCCCCGGCTTGGGGCAATTGGTGCAGGGGCGGATTCTCGTGGCGTTCGTTTTTTTCATGGGCTCCGGCGTGTTGTGGTTCATCAGCTTCGGCACCCTGGGGTGGATCATCCACTTGTGGGCCTGCGTGAATGCGGCTCTTTGGAAGCCTTAGCGCTATGATCCTGAAAAACTACATCAACGGCCGGTTCGCTCCGTCCCGATACGCGACGGTGCGGCCATTCTTCAACCCAGCGGACAACTCAGAGATCGGCCAGGTGGCGGAGTCCTCGATCGAGGATGTGGAAACGGCGATCCATGCGGCGCGAAAGGCCTTCGACGAAGGTCCTTGGCCAAAAACTCCCGCGCAGGAACGGGCGGCGAAACTCCTGAAGCTCGCGGCGTTGATCGATTCCCGCGCGGCCCAGCTTGCGGAATTCGAATCCCGAAACAACGGCAAGCCCCTTCGCGAGGCGGAATACGATGTCGCCGATGCGGCGGGATGTTTCCGCTACTACGCGGGGCTGGCGACAAAGCCGCACGGGCAGACCTTCGAGGTGGGCGATCCG
>Ga0208854_1000230_pt1 | contig 13783 bp, 13 predicted proteins | sample LakMenEpi30Nov11_FD_150748 | JGI IMG/M metagenome (GOLD analysis project Ga0208854, IMG submission 150748) | Freshwater microbial communities from Lake Mendota, WI - 30NOV2011 deep hole epilimnion (SPAdes) | ecosystem: Environmental > Aquatic > Freshwater > Lake > Epilimnion/Euphotic zone ...
CCCTCGATCACTGTCTTTTTGTCCGGCATCAATCCGTAAATGTCAAGCTCGATTTGTTGAATCAACATAATCAGGTTGGTTTTGAAATCGTTGAGATTCACTAAGCCATTGGCAAGCGTGTTCCAATCGCCCGCTTCTGCTAGTTGTGCTCGGTAATCATCCATTGCAAGCAGTGCGCTTTGAAATGATGCAAGGTAGTCGTTAGAAACTACTTCTTGTGCTTGTACTACAATGTCTTTTGACATGGTGCCTCCTATGGCTATTTAACATCCACGCTTCCAGCGTTGGACTTTCTTGTGATTAGAACGACAAATGTATCCCTGCAAGTTCATGCAGTTCTGACGCTTTATTGTACCCCAACCCCATGGTCCTACAGGCCATTTGTATTGACCTTTTTTAGTAAATCCCATAAAGGCAATGTTATCAACCACTTTTGCTTGGTGTTCAAAACTCATACCTTTTGCGCTTGTGTGGTTTGAATACTGTTGCCAAGTGCGTCGGTAGATACCAAACGCTCCTGTGTAAGATCGTGTTGAGTGGTTCACGTTACCAGCAGTCTCGCATTGAGCTAAACGTTTGTAAAACTCCATTGGCATAACCAATTTGCTTTTAGCCATAGCCGGCGCAGGAAATGCTAATGAAATTGCAAGGATCGAAGATATTAATATTTTTCTCATGCTTCCACCTTTGTTCGGCGTTTCTTTGCCACGATCAGCTTAACGCTGTGTGAGTCACGAAACATACCATGACCTGATATGCCTCCGTATAAAAGATAACTTCCGTCTTTGTTGTAGCCTTTTACTTTGTATTCGCCAGGCTGACGTGGAATCTTAACTAGGCTACCGACAGGCAGCCGCTCTTGTTCTGTTTGCATCATTGCTCCTAACAACGTTATGTGTGGCTTCTATTTTACCACTTGCAACCCTACAGGGAATTGTGGGGACTTATTACACTATCAAATGGGGAATCATCTTCAATGTTTTCGACGTACCAATAATGGGTATTTGTGGTATAAGAAGGTCTTTCTCGCTCAAATTCAACAAAAGATGAGTCAAAAACAAGCATTCTGTTGCCCGGCAATGCGGCTAACGCTCCACATTCAAGATGAATAAAATTAAAATGTTTGTGTTGATCCGGTGCGGATGAAAAATGGTCTCCGTATGGTGCGGCTGTAAACAAATACCTTCCAACTTCCCATGAGCCTTTCATGTACGCCTTGACCGGCATCTCTTCCAACGCACCGTACACATGTGTCGAAAACTCCCAACCATAACAAGACCATATTTGCAGATGGTCAAGAGGGTGGTTATGAATGTTTTCAGGTGCGAATGTTATTGCGTGTACCGGAACGTGTTGAACTAACGCTCCGTTGTTGAGCATAAGAGAAATACCCCACGCTCTACCGGGTAAAGCTGATAGACCGTAAGCCATGCAAGCAGTAAACTCCCCAAAACCTTTTTGTTGGTCGTAAAGAAACTCGTTGCGAACGTAGCAATAAAAAGGTTTAGGTATATCAGCAATGTGGATTGACATTATTTCTTTCTGCGTTTTCGAGCATCTTTTTTCTGTTGCTCCCAGTCAGCTTTGCCTTTTTTAGATTTCCAACGGTGGCAAAGGCATTCACAATCGTCGTGTATTGCTTGTGGCCATTTTTCAATAGCTGCCGATACCGTACCACAATGATCGCAAGGCACTAAGCTGCCTGTCCCTTAGATTCTTTGTCTGCTAATCCTTGAACAGCTTCGTAGACCTTCATTAGTTCGGCAGTTTCCTGCTCACCGATTGTCACTACCTTGCGAAGAAAGTACAATAACATTTGCCAGTTCATATGACCTCACCAATACGTCTATCCTCTGCACCATTTGCTTCGGAATGTGGAATACAGAATGTACCATATCGTCGGCAGACCATGTTGTGACAACAGAAACATGATTTTCTTTTCCTCCTTGTTCTGGGGTTAAAAGAAACCCGCAACTCTTAATTACAGCTGGACCGTCATCTTCTAAATCTTCTCGTGCTTCCCACCATGCGTCACCACAATGAGCATCATGCCATTCGACAACTACCGGCACGAGATCGGTTTCAATATTCATACTGTTATCCACTTCCCACGCCATGAGGCAGTCCCATCAAAAATGGGGATGCTTTCATAGGTAAACCTATTTTTACCTACGGTTTCATATTCTACTATAGCCAACCCCTGTTGCCAGTTCTCGTGGGAAACCAAAGGGCGACCGTCTAGATCAACCCCACCTTTAGTAGAAGGTACAGCGCCATCAATCCGGGCAAGACACCCAGGGCTAGCCGCCATAATCGTTCTCGGTCCGTCATAGTCCTCTCTTGTCTTATATGCAAGCTCAATACGGTGGATATGTCCGTAGATTACACTAGTTTTCTCGTTACCCAAGTACATATGGGCGGTCGATCCACTAGATTTGACCTTGTTTCCGTGAATAATACGGATCTTCTTGTTCAGCCAGATATGGTTGGCTGGATAGCCAGGCTGGTACTCCACCCCAAAGTCGTCCATACGGCACAGGAAGGGCACAGAGAGCACTGGCCAGTTGTCGGGTATATTCCCTCGTCTAAGTCCAAATGCGGCTCTAGCGTTGTCTAGGATGTGGTTTGGGAGGCGTTCCTCATGGTTGCCCGCCAGCCATACGATCTGAGCGTGGGGAGCGGCTGCCCGAAGCTCGGCACAAAAGACCGTAGCCCTATCAATCGTAGCCTGGGTAGTCTGTTGATAAGCCGGCGTGATGCGGTACTTGCTTAGTTCAGGAAGGTCTAGGTTGTCTCCCAAAAGAACTACCATGTCCGGATTAGCAAGACGTGTGATTTGCAGGGCTAGGGCAATAGCCTTTTCATCATGGGTAGGCTCAAGTTTGCCCTTGCGACTTCTGTAGTAGCCAATCTGTGCGTCCGGCAGGATTACGCATCGTTGCATTTCCTCCACAACAGGCTTAGTCCTATTTCTAGGAAGCTGTACTTTTGGTCCTGGTTGTACTACAGGCCAAATAGGGTTAGTTTGTTTGATAGTGAATGCCATGTTCCTCCTAAGAATATAAGCAATCAAATTCTACAAATCAGCAGTCCCATTTTCGGAGGGATTTGTTAATTCTGCTATCCGGATCACGAGCAGTTTTAGCGCTGGTTCGTTTAGCTTTCATGCCTTCCATGCGCCGGCAAAAAGCTTCACGGCGAGCTGCTGACTTTGGTGACTTCTTTGCCTGTTCACGACTAACAGGTGGTTTTAGCTTTCCACCGGTGGCACGGTTGTAAGAAGCACGACCGGCAGCGTTTAATCCCCCTTCAGGGTTTTTGCCTTCTTTGCGTTGCCATGCCGGACTAGCCACGACGAGAAGCCCATGCGTTGTCTACAAGATTCGGATAAGAACGACCGGCTTTAGCAGCACGTTCTTGAGCAGCTTTTTTTTGAGCAAGGCTTAGCTTTTCAGATTTCTTCTTTGGGTTTTTTGTATCCCAAAAAGCCTTAGCCATTACTTTTTCTTTTTAGCAGCAGCGTCACGGGCATCACGCCAAATATACTTTGGGTCAATAGGTGTAGCATTAGGGTCTCTTACGGAGGTTCCCCCAAAAGAATCTTTTGTGTATGTCTGAGGTTTTGTAAGCTCTGTTCCAGCGTCACGGCGATTTCCATACGTAACAGAAGGAAGATTAGAAGTAACTTGATTACGCTGTTTAGCTTTTTTCTTAGCCAAAGCTCTTTTGCTGTTGTTGGGATCTGGCTGTTTCATTTTGGTACTTCCGGGATGATAAGGATTTCTAATCCACCTTCCCTACATATTACAGGAGCGTGGAAGGTAATGGTAGGAACGTATTGTGGAGCGTCATCGTCAATTACCCCTGCATCTACTAGTCCATCGATAGCTGCCTTGGCTGTAGGAAAACAAGCCCCGGTGTCTTGGATCCTCCGATCAGGCAGAATCGGCGTTACTTCTATTCTGATTGAGTCAAAATGAGGTATTTCTGCTTCCAAAGCAGCGTCTCGAAAAGCTTCCCGCCACCATTTGGTAACGGCAGAACGCTGATAATGCGAACCTTTCTTGCGTTCCTGGTTGGTTGTCCAGGGTCTCTGCCCAACCACCACAACGCTATAGGTTTTCACGGAGGACCCATTGCTTCCTTAAGACGCTTTTGAATGGCAACACTAGTAAGACGCATTTGAGCGGCGACGGTTGCTTTTCTAATCTGTTCATCAGTTTTAAACGGAACAAGTGGTACGGAAAATAGACGAGCAACTGCAGCAGGTGTCCCGCCCCACTTTTCTACACGTTGACGAGTGGTCTGGTCAAGACGTGCTTCACCAGTCAGGTAAGTGTTTACCGGACCAAGAGCAATGTCTGTTCCTGGAAGTGTTCTGCCCGGCAAAACTTGCAATGTACGCTTTGCAATAGGGAACTGGTTAAGAGTGAATCCAAGAGATTGCGTTACGCTTCCACCGGGAAGGATTGGCAACAAACCACCGCCACTAGCAATTCCGGTTTCCGTAAATTGTCCGGTACCGGCTGGTCTTTGCAACTTCTCAAGCTTTGTAACATCAAAACCAAGTCCTAAGCCACCAGCCAAACGTGCTACTGGACCCAAGGCGTTCAATGCAGGACGAGGATCGTTCTCTAACAACATTGCGCCAACCGGTCCACCAATTACGTCAGCAAAAGGTGTGAAGGTGTTAACGGAAGCAACTCCACCAAAGAAGTTAACTCCACCGTATCGCAAACCAAGCGGATCGTCATTAGGGTCAAACATAAAGTTACCCATGTAGATATACCAGGCAAGAGATTGAGGATGCTCTCTACCCAATGCTACAAATACTTTATGAACGTGTTTAATCCAAGCGTAGAATGGTACTTGACCAACAACATACTTACGTTCCCACATTGTCAAGTCAGAGAAGTCACCAAGCCATTTGTTAGCTGTGTTAGCAGCGTCTTCTACCGCTTTTTTAAGTTCAGGGTCAAATCGCCATTCACCATTGCTAGCAGCAATCTCATCTAAGGTAGTTCCCTTCTCGATAAGAAGCTTTTCCAATTTCATAAAGAAGAAAGCGTGTCGTGTAATACGGTTAATTGATTCGTTAAGTTTGAAAATTGTCTTAACTGCACTTCTTCCCTTTAAGTATTCAGGATAATCTTTTTTGCCTTTTGTCAAACGAACAAGTTTGCTTGGCTTTTCTTCAATCGGCTTCAAACCTTCTAGTGAACGACGTTGTGCCGTCTGCATAGAAATGTCTTGAACACCTGATTCCGTAGCAATACGAACTTTGCCATATTCTTCTGGAGTAAGATTAGTTGGTGCTTGTCCTCTTGGGTCAAGAATATTCATTGCACCTTGAAGACCTTCGCCGTATTCAATTCTTTTAACCATCTGCATGGCTTTAAGAACTTCACTAAGCGGTTCTTCTGTCATGACTGGAATAAGAATGTTTGTTAAAAGGTCACCAAGTTGCCAAGACAAAGAAAGAACCAACGTGCCAGTTTTAAACTTACTGGTTAATTTGTTCATTCCACGAACAATGGAATTCCATTGCGTTGGGTCGATAATTACCGTCAACTGTGCAATAGATTCTCTTAAGTAGTCAGGAACAAACATTGTTTGATCGGTAATTGAAGACACCCGCATTGTTGCAGTAATGCTCTTATATGGATCAATAGGCTTAAGTGCCTTAGCTGCCATTTCCTTAACTAATAGTTCACCAAAGATTTCTTGTGTAGCAAACTTAAGAGCAAGGATTGGATCCTTTACACCGGGAGCGTATGCAGCAATACCATCTGTAAGTGGTTCTCCAGCATCAATAGCTTCTTGAACAATTCTGTCAAAGCCCGCGTACAAACGATCAGTTGGATAATTCAATGCTGTTTCTTCAGCAAGTTTTTGAAGCTCTTGAATTTTTGCTTCACCCAAAACTTCTAATGGCTTGTTTCCAAACTGTGCAACAAGAGCCTTAAACGCTTCGGAGTTTGCCATTCTTCTAACGTCTGATTCAATACGCTTTGCCAACAAACGAATACTAAAAATAGTATGACGATCGCCGTCTCTATAAAATTCGCTAGAAGCACGTTGGTATCCTGGGCTTCCTTCTTTAATTACTTCAGTACGAATACCGCCGGCTACTGCGCCTGGTCTGCCAGTTGGTACGTACATGGGACCAGTAAGTCGTATGCTTTCTCCACCCGGAAGCAAAACGTTACGGCCAGCTCCTGGGTATTCAAGACTTGTATCAAGTGCAACACGCAATGGAAGACTGCCGGTAGAGCCGGTCAATCTTGTAAAGTCGTCGTCTGACTCTACTTTTTTAATTACATTGCGTAATTTAGTTGCTTGCTTTTTAAGGTCTTTACGTTCTTCTTTTAGTTCGGCAATAACCGCACCACGAGCCGCTTGCTTTAATCTAATTTGTTCTACAGCAGCACGTTGCTTTATTAGTTTTTCTACACGAGCATTATGAATCTTTGACTTGTCTATAAATTCTTGCAACGCTTGAATACGATCACTAAATCGTTCAGCAGCTTTCATCTTCTTTGCGGCTTCCTTAGCCATAGAGTCAATAAGGTCTGCTTCATAAGCGGCATCACGAACATTGACATTTCTAATACGCATGTCGTATTCAACTTGCTCTGGGCTGTCGGCAATATCACGAAGTTTGTACGGAACATCACCAGGTGTAACGTCTCGTTGTGTAAGGAAATTTACACGATCAATAACGGCTACGGTTTCTTCAATAGACAAACCGTATTCTTCGGCAAACTTCCAAGCGGCGCTGTCCATCTCGCCAATGTTTTCGTCAACGTAGATTTCTTTATAGTCTTCAGCTTTTGTTCGTTTTGCTTCTGCCAATTGTTTGTTAACTATACGCAATTGACGAACGTTTTCAACCAACGCATCACCGTATTCGTCAACACTCATACCGGCGTCGTCTGCGAATGCGTCTATGGCTCCACCAATACGTTGGTAACGTGCGCCCTTGGCAGCAGTGTTGTATACAACCGCAGAACTAAAATGGTTTAATGCAATATAGCGACGTTCGCTAGCGTCAAGCTTGAACCACCATTCCCATTCAGGTTGGCCTTTCTTTGGAGTTAAATAGAACGTAACTTTATTAGTTGCTGGATCCCACGAACCGCCAAGAACGTCTTCCATAAAACCTTTAATAGCATCAGAATCCACTTGAAGACGTTCAGTATAAATGGTTTTAAAATCTTCTAAATCTTTTGGTGTTGGATTTCTTACTTCCTCAATGGATTTGATTAATTCTTCGGCTTTACCGTATGACTCTCTAAATTCTTGGAAAGAATCTACATCGTTAGCAAGAATTGCAGCTATTTGTTCTAATTCAGGGTCAAGCTCAATAGACCCTTCCATGTTCTTTGGAATGTCCGGAGCTTCTATTGTTTCAGGAGCAGTGTCACGCAATTGAGACAGTCGAGCTTTTTGATCACCAATACCACGGGTTCCTTCAAAATACTGTTCAATCTGTAACTCATTACGAGCAGCATCGGTAAATAATTTGTGATATTGCTTTGGCAATAGTGACGTAACGGTTCCCTCAATACCAAGATCTTTAATCATCTTGGATAGTTTCTTTGGACTAATGGAACCCTTGTCGCCTAATTTAACATTGTATGGTTTTAGTACTTGGTCAAGTTTTACTAAACCGTACTTAGCGCTCAAAACATAAATACGATCATCTGTATATAACTTACGTGCTGTACGCAATGCGTCTTGGAACATGCTGCCTGTGTAGAACTCAGATGCCGCCGCAGCTTTGCCAAGTTTTGCACTACCGCAAGGAATAATTACGTAGTCTGATCTTTTATTTAATTCAGTAAGTCTTTGTACCGGTTCACCAGACTGCTCGACCATAGACAAAAGGGATTCTTTGCTACCCTTAAACTTACCGCTAGTTAAGAAATCAAAAATGTTGTCTAATGAACGTAAAGCGGGAACGTTTTGGGAACCCCTTGGAATATCAGTAAGATAATCCCGCATATGTGACAAAGAATCAAAAAACACTTGTCTTTCTTCGCGAGACAAAGTGTTGTAAAAGTCATATATCTTTTGATCAAGATTTACTATGTCTGTTTTATAGTTGTGCGAAATAAAAATTTGAGAAAAACGTGTCATTAGTTGGTATTCACGACCAAGTTGTTCTGGAGTATAACCTTCTAATCCGTAACGGCGTTGCCCGGCGTATCCAACCATCTCGTTAATTTGATTTGCAAATTCGACCGAAAGAACAGTAAACGAATCAAACTGTTCTCTTGTTACAAGTTCTGCAGCCTTCTTAACGGCAACACCGCTCAGTGTTCGTGTGTTTTTAAAATAATCAACAGCAACGGGTTTTGCTTTTGTTTGTAGATTTTTCTTTATTAATTCTAAATCCCTAATAGCATCGTCTGAGTATTTACGTAGTTTTCTAGTAAGACCAGTTAAACTAACGCTGTATCCTTCAAACCAGCCTGGATTATAATCGTCTGCAAAAATACCTTGCGAACCAACATCACCTTTGATGGCCATAATAAGAGCATCAATGGCTCTAACAACAACTTGTGTTGGGGTATTAGGAGCAAATTTAAGTTCCGGAACTGTTATAGCATCGTATTGAATACCGCTCAATACGGAAATAACTATATCTCCATTTGGATCTCTACCAATACGATTGTAGGTGTTATCTGTATCTGCCAACGTACGTGCTTCTTTAACGTAGTCAACATATATAGGTGCTTCACCGTAGTGCTGATGAAAGAGTTCTATTTTTTCAAGTTCCCAAACAACATTTGACAATGTGTTTTTAACACGTCGACTAAAAACGTTTAATGGGTGTGTAACGCCGGCTCTTGGAATATCTTCAGCTTTGCGGGTCATTCCCTGTAACAATTGACGAGCCAACTGTGGCTCTACGTATGCAGGAGGATTAAGAATTAATTCAATTCTTTGTGCCGGTTTTGCATCCTCAACCGCTTTAACCCAACGAGCTAATTGACTAGCTGCTTCCACCATGAGGGCGGTGTCGCCGTATTGACTAGCTCCATGTAAATTGGGCACAACGGATGGATCATTAAAATTCTCATAATAAAGATCAGCTGCACTGCTTTCTTCAGATTCCATTCTGCTAAAAATGGTTTCTCTACGCACAGACGCTGTAGTACGAGGCAACTGTAAACCTTCGGGTTTTTTGACACCACTAATAATGTCTAATGCATCCTTGTCGGTAAGAATGTCTAAGATAATCTGTGACGCTGTTTGGCCGTCTAATGCTTGACTTAAAGCTATTTCAAGATCAAGATACATTTTACCTATCTGCATCATACGCATTGATGCAGCATGGGATAACCATTCTCCTTCAGCCTCAAAGAAAGCTTTTTCTGCACGGTTCCACATGTCGATAAGAAGGGTTTTGGAACGTTGTAAATCTGCAGCAAACTGAGGCATGTTTTCATTTACGTAATCATTAATTTCGTTTTCAATGTGGTTAATTACGGATTCAAAAAATGCTTTTGTTTGACCGGGAGTCATTGGCATTACAGTAGGGTCGGTAATGTCTTCCCTAGTAATAAATTGATCAGGGTCTCCACCGGCATCAATTAGTTCTTGTTCAACGTCACCCAAATCGTCATCAAGATTATGTAGTTCTTCAGCGACGTTAGAAATATTGTCTTCTTCAATAGAGCGTACTGTTTCATTAACTTCAATCATGGCATCATATTGTTGACGAGCAATTTGAGCTTCTTCAACAAGACGATCGTATTCAGCCTGTAGTTTTGGCAACTCAACAGACTCAAGTTCATCTAATGGGGTAGCTGCACGTTTCTTACCAATAACTTTTTCAAGAGGAGCTAACTCGGCTTCAATAGCCTGAACTTTTTCAAATTGTTTTACAATTGGACTGCTTGCAAGGATCTCCCTAACCTTAGCAATTGGAATCATGTATTTGCGAGCTAAATATTTAGGTTCACGACCTGCAATAAAGTCGTCAACAAGATCGTACCGTTGTAATTTTTCTGCAGTCTTTTTGTATTTCTTCTCAGCAACTTTAATTTTGCTATTGATCTTATCGACCTTTTCAAGAATCTTGTCAATAGCTTTGTCAGCTTTATTTATTAATCTTTGTACGGAACCGGGAGCACCTTTTTTAGCTGTCATTCGGTATTCGTCCGGACCAACCGGCGGTTGATCTGTAGGTGGCATTGGTTCACCTTCACCAAGCCCAACCAAACGTTGACGAAGTGTTCGACGGTAACGTGCAAAGAACTCAATGTTTTCACGCATTGAGGCTGGATACATTGAACTGTCTAATGCCATATCGTCAGGAAGAACTTCCACAAACGCAGCTAAAGTATTCATTCGTTGTTGATTGTCAACCGGCAAATCAAAATAGCCACGCTCTTCAAGCATTACAAAAATGTCGTAATACGGCGTTCCAGATTTTGTTTTTACACCACTACGACGCAAAGCATCCTTAAGCTTGTTGGCAAAAGGAACCGGGGTAAAGTATGAAGCGTCTAATGGAGATTTTCTTCCGTAACCTTGTGTACCTTTGTTAGAAAGCTCAATCATGCTTTTGGCAATACTGTCTACGGCATGAGAAATGCGAGCATAATGATCAGGTGTCATTGCTTTAGTTACGTATGGATGAGAAGGCGTAAGCCCATCAGTATGGGCGTTGATGTACTCAACCGCAAGTTGAGCACCTTCTGGAGTAAGCGAATACCCATCGCTATAGTCAAAGCGTCCAAAGTCAGCAATATCGCCAGGAGGAAGTGAATCGTTTCTGGAAAGATAGCTAATTAGTTGAGCACGACCATTGAGAGCGGCAATAACTGCTTGTTGTTCAATGTCAGTCAAAGGACCCCATACTTCACCAGTTGCAGGGTTTATTTCATCTTTTAAAAGTGGGTTGTTACGTACTTCTTCCATTGCGTTAGTTGCCAAGCTAGCTTCATGGTTTGCGGTACGAACAGCACGACGTTGAACGGCACGAATACCTTGCAGTTCTGAAATCCTACGATGGAATGAAACTTGTTTTAATAACTGGCTGTAACGAATGTCAGATGCGTCAATGTCCGGTTCTGCTGCACGAAGATCATCAAGTTGCTTTTGATATTTCTTTGCAGCGTTTTCTCCCCAAAACCTAAAATCTGTACCGATAGTAAGGTTGGGGGTTACATCTATTGCCAAGTTACCTGTACGAACAACCTGGCTAATGCCTCCGTATCCCCAAATCCATGGCTTGAGTGGAGCCATCATTACTTGGTCAGCAAAGTCTTTACCTTTTTTAATTGTTTCTGAAGTAGATTTTAATCTTTGAGATACAGAAGTTAATCGTTGTTCTTTAGCAGTGTACTTTGCTGATCTTGCTGCTGCTTCAGCTGCGGTTTCTCCAGCAAATCCAGTAGCTGCTTTTGTTCCTGCTACCGTTGCAGATTCTCCTACTGCAGTTGCGCCTTTACCAATTGCTTTACCAGCCCATCCAAAAACAACAGTAAGGTTTCCAGCATCCTCAATAATCATTCCGGTTAGTGGTCGACCCTCACGCCAGGCTTCTAAATATTCTCGTGGTCTTTGACCTGACACCATGCCATAAGTTGATTTCCAAAAACTTTTACCCAACTGACCGTAGGTAGTATTACCGGGGTCTGGTGCTTGATAGTCCGGGACACCAGGAGTAAGTTCGGTAAGTGACTCAAGAACAATTTCTCCAATGTCAATTGCTACTCCACCAAATAAAGTAGCAAGCCCAATAGGAGCGTTCTGAACCAACTGCTTAATTTCTTTGCCTTCGGTTCTAGCACGGCCTAAAATACCTTTGTCTTGGTTTTGATACAAGTAGTTACTAGAAGCTTTAGGTTTAGACGCAGTTGATTTTACAATCGCAGGTCCAACTGGAGACAAGCTTTTTAAAGGGCTTGGTGGAGTAGGAAGAGGGGTAGAACCCATTGGCTTTAGGCTTGGCAGTTTCTCAGCCATTGTCTAAGTTAATGCCGTAACGCGCTGCGTCTAGAGCAGATTTGTTTTGCTTTGAAAGCATTACAGACTTAATTGCTGTCAACAACCTTCTAAGATCCTGTCTGTCTTGCGGAACGCTGTTGAGCAACTTGTCTGCAGAATCGTTATCCCCGTCAGTAAGGTATTGAGAATATTGTTGAGCAAAGTAACTACCAGATCCAACTGTTTTTGTGTTTGTATCAGGATCAACAAATTCAAACGTTGGTTGAAGAACGTCATACATTTGCTTAGCCGTTTGCCCAGTATTTGCAGACAAAAACTTGCTTCCAACACGAGTAAGGTTTTCTAGTTCAATTCCGGCAAGACTTTCCAAACCTTTGGCTTCTTTAGTAAGGCTGGTGCCGTATTTAGCGTCTTCTAATGCTTTTTGGCGTTCGTCATACGTCATACCGGACTCAAGAACGGATTGAGTATCACGTTGTTGTTTCAAGTATTCAGTATCAAGGTTTCCAAATTTAGATGTAGCCAAGTTAGGGTTCATACCATAAGCGGATGTAGCTATGCTCGATGCCAAGCTAGACAAAGGCGTAGACTCAAGTTGTTTTGCCGTGCTTAAGTATTCTTTAGCAGGAGCTGCTTCTTTTTGGTACCAGGTGCTTAATTGATTAGCGTAGTTGCGAAGAAGCGGTGTGCGGTTAGAACTTGTTTCCTCAAACATACGAGCACTACCGGCAGAGGAACTAGCGGGATTAAATCCCATTCGTTCACGTGCGGCTTTTTGTTCCGGCAAAAGATACTGAGTACTTGCTTCACCATACATCGTATTTAACTTATCCAAATAGGGTTTAGCTGTAGCACGTAGTTGTTGGGGAACACCTTTAGCAAGGTTAATAGCACTTCCTCTAATGGCTTGCTCTTGATCGGCCGACGTATAGAACCCACCGTATTTACCCTTAGACGACAAACCACCAGGAGCTTTTGCCCCGGCCATTAAGTTTGCATACTGATTGGTAGCAGTGTTGGAAGCACCGGTCCTATTAATGTCTCCAGCTAATTGCCCAGGTGCATACGTATTGGAATTAGTAAAAATTTCTCGTGGTTTAAAAACACCATTGGAAGCATTAAGAAGATCTTCTCTAGTAGCTATAGTCATTATTTAATTCCACCAAACCCCGTAGGATCACCTAATGCTGGAATATTATAGCCATAGGATGAGTTAGTGCTAGTGCCGCTACCGCCACCACCGCCGTAGCGTGTTGGGTATCTCCATTGAAGGTAACTTCTGTAGCCGGATACATAGTTGGGCATTCTTTTTGAAGTTGCTTTTGATTGTTTAATGCGAAGATCTGACTGTGCCTTAATTGTTCCCGTTTGATTAGATACAGCACCTAGAACCGGAATCTCGTTAGGGTTTATAACATTCCCACCAGTTTGAGCAGCAACATCTTGCAAAGCTCCAGACATATTAGATATGTTTGCTGTATTAGCTTGCATAGCGTTTTCACGAAGAGCAATTGCGTTTGCATACTTGTTAAAAGGATTTTTTGCCATTATGGTCTCAGCGTCTTTACTTTGTTAGGAACAGGGACTTTGACTGGTGGTGTTTTAACTGGTGCTTTAACTGGAGTTTTGACTGGAGCTTTAGCTGTCGCCCCCATGCCACCAGGAACTTGATTTCGAGCAGCTAATGCAGCTCTTTCTGCTGGTGTCATGTCGGTATAAGTTTTTTCCGGGATTACATTAGTGTTTATTGCTGGTTTTGTTGGTTCAGTAATGGGTTTAGCAGTAGTAGAAGCAGGAGTAGTACTAGAAGTGCCCG
>Ga0208854_1000231_pt1 | contig 13761 bp, 10 predicted proteins | sample LakMenEpi30Nov11_FD_150748 | JGI IMG/M metagenome (GOLD analysis project Ga0208854, IMG submission 150748) | Freshwater microbial communities from Lake Mendota, WI - 30NOV2011 deep hole epilimnion (SPAdes) | ecosystem: Environmental > Aquatic > Freshwater > Lake > Epilimnion/Euphotic zone ...
TGCTGGATATTGTTGCACCATTAGTGCCCGTAGTTAAACCACAGAGCGCTTTTTTTGAAAACTGTGGGCCCAAAGGGATGGAAGTTCTGCGCAAGTTGCTGCAGCATGCGCGATCTCTTGGGTTGATTACTATTATGGATAACAAAAGAGGCGATATCGCTAGTACTGCCACCGCCTATGCAGAGGCTGTATTTGGCGGGCACGTGGGGAGTCATGAATATGCCAGCTGGCCTGCCGACTCTATGACGGTTAACCCCTATCTTGGTTTTGATGCAGTAGAGCCTTTCTTGAAAGCAGCAAGGAAAGTGAAAGGCGGAATCTTTTTGCTAGTTCGTACAAGCAATCCTGGGGCCAAGTTGTTTCAAGATCTTGAGTCTGCGGGTAAGCCGCTTTATTACCATGTTGCAAAGTCACTTGCTAAATGGAATGAAGGGCATATCGGAGAATGCGGTTTGGGTGATGCGGGGGCTGTTGTCGGGGCGACATTTCCGCAAGAAGCTGCTGCTTTACGAGCAGAGTTTCCTCAGATGTGGTTTTTGGTTCCAGGGTTTGGAGCGCAGGGCGGTGGCCTTGACGAGGTCCGACCTTCGTTTCGTGAAGATGGTTTGGGGGCAATTGTAAACAGTTCCCGAGGCGTTACTTTTCCCACTTCTCCCGATGATCCCGATTGGAAAAGTTCGATTCGCAAAGCTGCGTTACAATCAGCACAGGCATTGGGTTCGCTTTTGAAAATTTGATTACGACTGGATAAATCGCCCATGCGCAGTCCGGTTCTAGCCGTTTTGGCAGCCACAATTCTGATTGGCTTTTTGCCTCACACTTTATTGGTTTGGATCCAACAAATTCCTGCTGTGCAAATTTTTATTGTTGGCCCTGGTGGCCCCATCGAAGGGGCATTCATTACCTTTGAACATAATTCCGGTCTATTTCAAACGGATGTATTGGGCCGTTGCGATATCGCAAACCCTTTAACTGGTACCAAGTTCGCGGTTGCTTCCGAAGGGTACTTCATTGCGCATGATAGGCTTAAAAAGAAAGGGAATACAGTTCGACTCAAAAAAACACCGGCTGGTGATGCTGCCAATTACGAATGGGTACATCCTTTGGAAGGTGAGCAAAATTGTGCGAGTTGCCATGCTCAGATTGCACAGGAATGGGCACAAAGTGGGCATTCTCTTAGTAGCACAGGTCATCGATTTCTTGACATGTATTCGGATATAAAAAAAGGTGGTGAGGTTATCAAGGGGTGGAGCCTCTCGCGAGATCTGCCGGAAGGTAAGACTGTTTGTGCGTCATGTCATGCCCCCGGAGTTGGTGCGGGGCAACCGGGCTTGGAAAATATTTCTGAAGTCAGCGGGATCAATAAGTTCGGGGTGCATTGTGATTTTTGTCATAAGGTTGAGGCGGTTAAAAAAGAGGGTGTTGGTTTGTCGCATGGCAGAGATTTGTTGAGATTGGCTCGCCCAGAAAAAGGGCAGGTGTTTTTTGGCCCCATCAAAGATGCGACTCGAGATGATAATTCTTTTAGTCCGGTTTACCAACAAAGCCTTTATTGCGCTTCCTGCCATGAAGGGACTTTATTTGGAATGCATGTCTATTCAACTTTTTCAGAGTGGCAGAAAAGCCCTGCTGCTGCAAAGGGGTTGCAATGTCAGGCATGCCACATGAAGCCTGAAGGGCATTTCAAAAATATTGCTCCGGGAAAGGGCGGGATTATTCGTGAAGCAAAGGGATTGGCATCGCATCAGATAATGCCTGGCGGATTGCAGCAGATGTTGCAAAGTTCGATTCAACATGAAGAGGAAGTTGTTCTGGGGGAAACCGACTGTGTAGTAAAAGTTCAGTTAAAAGCGGTGAATGTTGGGCACAAAGTTCCCACAGGGTATATCGACCGGCATATGATATTGCAGGTGAGAGCGAAGTTTCATGAGAAAGAGTTTAAACCAATCGATGGCCCGACCTTGCCAGCTTGGGTTGATAAAAAGTTTGTGGGGAATGCTGGGGTGTTATTTGGCAGGCCCCTATTGAGTGAAGATAAGCAGGGAATCCAGCCTTTTTGGCAGGGTGTTACAGACTTAGTGGATTCCAGATTAGAGCCTGAGATAGCGCAAGTCTGGGTCTGGAGATTTCCTCGCAATATCGAATCAGTGCAGATTAGCTTGATTTATAGGCCATTCTGGAAAGAACAACAATTGATCAAACAGTGGGTTAATCAAGATATCGTTGTGTTTGAGAAATCTTTGGTCATTAAATAACAGCCTTGTTTTGGTTTGTGTTAACAAGGGGATTTGATGAAGTCTTTCTTCTTAGTTTAAAAGTTTTTGTGGTTTGGCTTGCTTATAGCACCCTCTTTCCCCTAAACTGCAAGATCGTAGGCAAATTGTATTTGTTAATAGGCATCAGGATGGATGGCAAAAATCTATGACTTATGACCCGACTAATCCGCTTATTGTTCAAGGTGACCGTTCTGTTTTATTAGAAGTTGATAACCCTAAGTATGCGCAAGCTCGTGAAGCACTTGCGCCCTTCGCAGAATTGGAAAAAAGCCCTGAGCATATCCATACCTATCGTCTTTCCAATCTGTCTTTATGGAATGCCGCTGCTTCTGGTTTGACCGCTGCGGCTATGGTCGAGGTCCTTAAAACCTATTCTAAGTTTCCCCTGCCTGCCACGATAAGTGCAGATATTTTTGAAGTGGTTGGGCGTTATGGGCGGGTTTGCATTAGGCGATCTGATCAGCTTGATCCAAAATCGAATAGCCATATGCTTTTGATGGTTTGTGAAGATGCTCATTTAATGGAAGAGCTTTCACGCCAGCCCAAGTTGAAAGAGTATCTGCATGAACGGGTAAACAAAAAAAGCTACTTGGTCGAACCATCATTCCGAGGCGTGTTGAAGCAAGCGTTGATAATGATTGGTTATCCTGCGGAAGATCTTGCAGGTTATACCGAGGGAGCGAATTTAGACATTGGATTAAGGAAAGTATGCAAGTCTGGGGTTCCGTTTAATGTTCGTGATTACCAGAATGAGGCTTGCGAAGTATTTCATGCGGGTGGTGATGTTCGCGGTGGTAGTGGTGTAATCGTGCTACCTTGTGGTGCGGGTAAAACCATTGTGGGCATTGTTGCGATGAGTATGTTGAAAAAGAATACGCTGGTTTTATCGACGGGTATTACTGCGGTAAAGCAATGGCATCGAGAAATTCTTGATAAAACAGATATTCCGGAACATCTGATAGCTGAATATACAGGCGAATCGAAGGCGATAGCACCGGTAACAATAGCGACTTATCAAATTTTAACATACCGGCCCGAGAAGTCTGATGAGTTTCCACACTTTAAATTGTTTGATAGTCAGGATTGGGGCTTGATCGTTTACGATGAAGTGCATCTTTTACCCGCTCCAGTATTTCGGGTTACTGCCCAGATTCAAGCAAGGCGAAGGCTTGGACTTACTGCAACCTTAGTAAGAGAAGATGGCAGAGAAACTGATGTGTTTAGTTTGATCGGCCCCAAGAAGTATGATGTACCATGGCGTGAACTTGAAACCAAGGGTTGGATTGCAGAAGCATCCTGCACCGAGGTTAGGGTTGGATTGATTGAATCGGATCGCATGGATTATGCAGTTGCAGAATGGCGCAACAAATACAGGCTTGCAAGCGAAAATATTGCCAAGGAAGATATGGTTGCAGCCCTGTTAAATAACTACGGGGATAAAAGGGTATTGATTATCGGTCAGTATTTAAAGCAATTGCGTCAGCTTCGAGATAGATTTGATATACCATTAATCACCGGGCAGACTCCAAATTCTGAGCGTGAAGAATTGTATGCAAAATTTAGAACAGGCGAAATAAAGAGTCTGATTCTTTCCAAGGTGGGGAACTTTGCACTCGATCTTCCTGATGCCAATATTCTGATTCAGGTGTCGGGGACTTTTGGTTCTAGGCAGGAAGAAGCCCAAAGGTTGGGTAGAATTCTGAGGCCTAAACCAAGCGGTGAAATAGCTTACTTTTACACATTGGTCACGCGGGACACCCGTGAACAGGATTTTGCGCACCATCGCCAAATGTTTCTTACCGAACAGGGCTATAGTTATAATGTAATGGATGGTGATGCGTTGCTGAGTGAATTTGGTTGTAAAGTTTAAGAAAGGTAATGCGAAAATAAATGCTCATAGTATCCAATAAAACAAGTATTGCCAGGATACCCGTAAAGTTGCATCGAAGGGTATGCCTAGTGCTTACCGAAGATGGATTGCTTGCGGAAGAGATCCTAGCTCGAAAGAAGCTCGCATCCGATATATCCGGAAGATTAACCAACGAGGTTCTTTTGGTAAGAACAGGCAGGCTTGAAAGCGTTGTTGCGGAACTTCAGCGCATGGGTCACACTCCTCAGGTATTACAGCGCTGAAAATGACAGAACCCATCCAGAAAATATGGCCTGAACTTGTTCGTCTTATTCTTGGCCGCTATGACGAAAAATTGTTGCGCGAAGTCGTGCAACGATTTCTTCGCCCTAGAAATCAATGGCCTGTTGAAGAGCTTATCGACCGTTGCGTGGAAGCATTCGATAACACGGTTTTGCTAAATCGCAGATTAAAAGAACTTGATGAATCGCGAAAAACCCTTCTTGCTGCTTTGGCCCAATCCGGACAATGCAAATGGAAGCTTGGGCAGTTGATTGAGATTAGCATGTGCTTGGGGCAGGAAGATGGTTTGTCTGCTGTATTTGATTTGTTGAACCAAGGGTTTTTATTACCCGATGTTGTCAACCTTGAACAAAAGGATCGGCTTCCAAAACCTTGCAAAAGCCCATACATCAAAAGTTTTGAGCAGTGGATTGGGTTTCCCGGCCCTGAAGGATTGGCGATTTTCCTGCCTCCCCCCATCAGCCAAAGGTCGATTGCTTTCCCTTTATCATTGCCCCAAAAATACGAACCACCTGAAGGCGCGGAAATCCTTGAACCCGACCCCATTGCTCCTATCCTCCAAGCGGATGGTATGGAGTTTCCTCTTCGCATGTCGGTTCTATTGCAGATGGTTCATAAAGATCCGCTGCGCAAAAATCAGCAGGGTGGTTTTTTCAAAAGAGATCTCGAAAATCTTCGTGCCAATTCCATGCTCTCTGCTGATCCTTCCGACCGCTTAATCGAAGTTCCTGATCTCGGTATTCTTTTAACTGAAATAGGTTTGAAACTAGGCATTCTTATCCCCAAAGAAAATGAATTGCACCCTGGAACTTTTCCCGATTCTTGGGATAAAGGCTTGCTTGCAGTGCTGACTGAAATTTGGGCTGCTCTTCCCGCAATTGATTCCTGGAACCCTTGCACTGGCCTAAATGAAAATCCTGAAGATCGAAGCAACCCCTACAACTCTGCTTGCCTTGTGGCGGTTCTTGCGCTTGGCAATCTTCCCCCTAATCAGTGGGTAGATCCCGATCTTCTTGAATCCTGGGTGATTGATCATCATCCTTATTGGAAAGACCGAGAATCGATCAGGCCTTCCCGATTAAAAGGCTGGTTGGTTAAATTTCTCCTAGGCATTGCATTTCAAATTCGGATGATCCAGGCAACCAAGTTGCCGGGTGGAAAATATTTGGTCAGGCTTAGCCCCGTGGGTAGATCTGTTCTTGGTTTACAGAAAGAAAATGATCTACAAGATCTGATTGCAAAAACTTTGCTGGTGCAGCCCAATCTTGAAATTCTTGCTTTTCGCCAAGGATTGAATCCAGCACTTGCAAGAGATCTCACCAACCTCGCAACATTGAAAAGCATTGGCCCCGCTTGCCAGTTGTTGTTGGAGCCCGAATCGGTCTATTTCGCTTTGGAAACAGGGTTGCGCTACGAAGATATTTGCGGATTACTGGAAAGGCACGGCACTCGTCCAACCCCACAGGCGGTATTGGATGCCATTAAAACTTGGTCGAATAAACATGAACGAATAACGATTTATGCCTCTGCAACGCTATTGGAATTTCCAACCGCACAAGATCTTGAGAACGCACTTTCGCGTGGGTTGCCTGCACTAAAAATTTCGGATCGCTTTGCAGTAGCTACAAGTGAAGAAGGCATTGATTTTAGCCAGTATAGGTTGACTGCGACCAGAGATTATGGGTTGATGCCCGAAAAATGTGTGCAAGTTGAAAGTGATGGCGTGACACTTGTGGTTGATATAAGCAGGTCTGATCTTCTGCTTGAAACCGAGTTGCCCAGATTTGCAGATTTTGTTGAAGATGCTTCATCGCAGCAAAGAAGAGTTTATAAGCTTAGCCCCGAGACGCTGAAAAAGGCCGACCAGGTTGGCTATACCCCAACAGCCTTGGATGATTGGTTTCAACAAAGGTTGGGGCATTCGCTGACCCCCGCAATCCAATTGATTCTTGGTGCAAAATCGGATGCAGTTCCTCCAAGTTTTGAAACCATGTTGGTCGTGCATTTGGAAAATGAACTGATCACGGATGGAATTATGCAATGGCCTGAAACAGCGCAGTGGATTCATTCTAGACTGGGGCCCTGTGCTCTAACGGTTACTAGCGAATCATTAGAGAAATTAAGAAAAGCACTTTTGGAGGCAGGCCATAAATTAGTTGAATCTAGCGCCGTACAAGAAGCCTGATGTTTAATTAGCTATTTCTTTTGCTCAAGTGTTTTTGAAATGTCAGTAAGTGTTTCATTAATCATAAAAAAGACTATGATTAATTCGCAGTAAATGCGAATAACCAAGGGCCCCAATAACATAGTTAGAAACCCGATTAGTATTCCTTGAGAATTAATATTAACAAGCGAAATGATAAATAGTCCCAATCCAATCACCATACTTATAATTGTTCCAATCCAAAAAAAGATGCTGACCAATTTGGGGGTGATCATCCTCTTAAAGGAAAGGTAATCCCAAAGATTGTTTGGAATCATTTCAAAGGGGATTTTCAAAGCGGGGCTTGCGGCAGTTGGTTCAGTTCGATTCACTGGCATTGGAGTTTGAGATAAAGCTTCAGGCGGTTTCTCTGCGGTTGCAAGAAATGCAAAAGCAGGAACTTCTCTCCAGCAAGTCCAGGCGGCCATCGTGGGCATCCAAACTAGGGCATCTTTTGAAACCTTGCCCTCTTTGATCATGGTTTGCACAGTCAAGAGAGGGAAGGGGCCCTGACCTTTTCCTTGAATTACCACGTGCCAATTTTGATCATTCATCTTTAAAACCTCTAGGAGCAATAGCCCTTCAAATTTAAGTTTAATCTAGCCTTTAAAGCATGAAAAAAGCCAGCAATGAAATCAATTATAGAAAACCCGGGTATGTTAGTCTGAAGCATTAGACGTTTAAAATACCCTCGTTAAGGCAGACTTGCAATCGGGCTGTCTTTGCTTTTTTTCAGCACATAAAAGCAAGGCGCATCAGGGTTAGGATTTGGGATGAATCCTACAAGTTCCCAGCCATTTTTGCCTTCCAAACCCAAGGCCCGTTGCAAAATAAGCATGTCTTTACGGGTGGCTATGGGCGAGGTTCCAACCACCTTATATTTCCATTCTCCGGTATTAGTTGACAAGATTGAATTCCTTGAAGAAAAAACACAAAAAAACAAAATATATAAGTATTAACTATTTTTACTTTATTTAAAAAAACTATGCAACTAAATAGGGGGTCTTGTTAAAAAGTCAGAAGCTCAAAAAAGGGCCGGCCATAGGTTCTGAAATTTATGGTATTATAAGGCTATGTTTTACATGGTTTTAAAGGAGCTGGGAAATGGCATTGGCTCAAAAATTTGAAGTAGACGCAGATGATAAGTTTAAAATTAAAGATGTTTTTTCCGGGCTATTTAGCGCTCTCACTCATAAAAATATCAGCACTGTAGATGGGTTTGTTGAAAATGCAGTGCAAAATATACGAGTGATTAACAAAACTCTTGGTATGTTGGATACAGATTTTGGCCAAGTTTTCGAAGATTTACTGCATGCCATTCAGGCGAAAATATGTGAATTAACTTTTTCTGATCGTACCTCTGTTTTTCTTTTGGACAAAGCAAGGCAGCAACTTTGGCTGGTGGTGGAGGGGGCCAATCATACCTATACTGAAATCCGGATTCCGTTTGATTCTTCTACGATTGCTGGAGAGGCTGCAACTTCGCAAAAAACCATAAATATTCCCTTCGATTTTTTTGATGACCCCAGGTCGGGTTTTGCAAAAAAACACTTCCAGCAGACTGGGTATCGGACCTACTCTATGCTGGCAATTCCTTTGTTAGATGAGAAAGGCGAACTAATTGCTGTTGTTGAACTAATCAACAAAGTGAAAAATAATGACAGGAATGAACAGCTTGAAACTCGAATAAATAAGCTTGGTTTCAGCCGTGCAGATGAAGAGATGTTTGCCAAATTTTCGGTTCTCATAGGTCATATCATTGAAAGCTCGAATTCATTTTACCATGCCGCCCAAAAACAACGGGTTGCTGAAGCGCTTATGAAAGCGGTACTTTCTGTCGGGCAAAGCCTTGATCTCGAAGATACACTTAAAACAGTCATGGATCAGGCGAGCCACCTGCTTAATGCAGATAGAAATGCGTTGTGGCTTATTGATCGGGAAAAATCCGAACTTTGGACCAAAGTTTATAATGCTGATGGTGCCAAAGTTTTGCGAATTCCGTTGGGTACGGGCTATGCCGGGCATGTTGCCAAAACAGGCGAAATATTAAACATACCTGTGGATGTATACGACCATCCGGATTCAGGCGTGGCCAAACAAATGGATAAGAAAAATGGTTACCGGACTTGCAGTTTGCTTTGCATGCCTGTGTTTAATCCGAAAAAGGAGTTGATCGGAGTTACACAGGTTGTCAATAAGTTGCAAAGAGGGGATTTCCCTCCTTACAACCCTGAAACCTGGCCCTTGGTTCCCCCGCAATTTAAAAATAGCTTTACCAGTGAAGATGTGGAGTTCATGAAAGTCTTTAATACACAGGCTGGGATAGCTCTTGAAAATGCGCGCCTTTTTGAAAAAATCAAACACGAGCAAATGATCCAGAAAAGCATACTACGAAGTTTGTCTGATGGTGTGATATCAACCGATACACATGGTTTGATCATTGCTGCGAACCAAAAGGCCTACGATATCCTTGGCGTGAATAGAAATGAGGGCCAGCGATTGGAGGGGTGTTCGATTCATGAGAAAATTAAAATCGACAATGCTAATTTCTCCAAATGGTTTGATGCAAGTTTGGAAGGCGCTGATGAAAAAGCCAGAAACCAATATTACCCTGACCAAGTATTAAATTCCCACAGCAATGAAAACCACAATCTGAATGTTTCCATTAACACCATGGTGGATGAGGATCAGGGGGATAAAGTGCAGGGGGCTTTGGTGATCCTAGAAGATATAAGCCAAGAGAAACGGCTAAAAACCACTATGTATCGCTACATGACGCAGGAACTTGCAGAGCAATTGCTTGCAGATGGTAGCGCGAAAATGGGGGGAGATCGCAAAGAAGTGTCCGTGTTATTTTCTGACATCCGGGGCTATACCTCCCTTTCGGAGGTGCTTTCTGCTGAAGAAGTTGTTTCTATGTTGAACGAGTATTTTGAAACCATGGTTGAATCTGTGTTGGATCATAAGGGAACGCTGGACAAATATATTGGCGATGCCATCATGGCGGTGTTTGGCACCCCGCTTGCTTTGCCCGATCATGCCTGGCTTGCAGTGCAGACTGCAATTGATATGCGATACCGCCTCAAGGAATTCAATGCCAAGCGGGTTGAAAAGCTAAAGCCAAAAAATCAGAGGGAATTTGATCTGGTGAACATCAAGATTGGAATCGGAGTGAATTCTGATTCTGTAATTTCAGGAAATATAGGATGCACTAAAAGAATGGAGTTCACCTCGATAGGTGATGGGGTGAATCTTGGTTCGCGCCTTGAGGGAACGAGTAAGATTTATGGTACAGATATCATAATAAGCGAAACAACTTATAAAAGTTGTGCAGACCGGATTTGGACTAGGGAGCTCGATCGAATTCAAGTCAAAGGTAAAAATCAACCCATTAGTATCTACGAGGTTTATGGGCTGCGTTCTGATCCATTAAGTGCAAGTCATGAACAAATCATTGAGCTTTATCACAAAGGCAGGGATTTTTACCATCAGATGAAATTCGGCAAAGCGATTGGTCTTTTTGGTGAGGTTCTCGAACTGGATAAACTAAATAAGGCTGCTAGCCTGCACTTGGGGCGATGCCAGCATTTTCTTACCAATCCTCCTGCGAATGATTGGGATGGAGTCTGGCGTTTTACGGAGAAATAGCAAGAGCCCTAAGGCGGAAATGTTTCTGGTTGCGTTTGCTGGTGATTGATTTACCATACAGGTTAGAAATCTTAGAGTTTTGTAATTGGGAAGGGGATGATCATGCAGCAAGGCAAAAGCGGCTTTGGTAGGCGACAGTTTTTAAAGCACACAGCCCTTACGACTGCAGGCGCTTGTACCTTTTTGCCCGAGGCAAAAGCGATTGAAACCGGGGATAGTTCAAGCATCAAGAATTGCATCTTTCTTCTATTAACCGGTGGGCCTAGCCAGATAGATACCTTTGATCCAAAACCGGATGCTAGGTCGGAAATTCGTGGCCCGTTTAAAGCAATAGCTACCAAGGTTCCAGGCACTTTTTTTGCTGAAACTCTGCCACTTCTAGCTTCCCGGGCTGATAAGTTTACAGTGATTCGTTCCTTGTTTCATGATGAAGCACCGATCCATGAAACAGGATTGCAATTGATGCAGACGGGTAGGGTTTCCACCGTTCAAAATTGCTTTCCGAATTATGGGTCTGTTTGCGCCTCCCTTGCTTCCACCTCGTATTCCCAAGTTCCAAGCTTCGTCGTGCTTCCGTCTAAAATTGGACTTACAGGCGTGGCCATGTATCAGGGGCAGGAGGCAGGTTTTTTAGGTGATCAATTTCAGCCCGTCAACATTAAATCACACTCCAATGATCTCAGAAATATTTGTGAGATCACTCACAACAATAGCGAATTAAATCTTGGGATGATTCGTTCGACAGTTGCAAATCTTAGCTTTGATTCCCGCTATGGAAATACCAGATTTGGACAGTCCTGTCAGGCGGCTTTAGCGCTTGTTGAATCGGGTGTAAAGTTTGTCACTGTAAATATGTTTGAAACCGTTTTCAATGAGGTCACGTGGGATTGCCATGCTGATGGCGGGGCCCTTGCGAGTAATTTAAATGATTACCGCACTAAAATCTGCCCTATGTTTGATGCTGCTTACGCTGCGCTTTTAGATGATCTTCAAGTTAAAGGATTACTAGATTCTACACTCCTTGTCGCGGTAGGTGAATTTGGTAGAAGCCCCTACTTAAACATGCGGGGTGGCAGAGATCACCATAGTGGCGTTTGGAGTGGGTTGCTTGCAGGGGCAGGTTTGCCTGGTGGAGCCGTGGTTGGTTCTTCTGATTCCATCGGTGGTGCACCTAAAAATACTCCTGTGAATCCTGCAATGTTTGCTGCTACCATTTATAAGGCGATGGGAATTGACCCAACGCAAAAAATTAATCTCGCTAATGGAGTGTCAGTGCCGCTAGCTGATTCCGCACCTATTCCTTCTTTGGTATAAATACGAATAAATGATTAATTCTGAATGGATATACGCAGTAGATGAAAAGAACTTTTCTCCAAAAGTAGTGGAGATGTCGAAGACTGTACCTGTCGTGGTGGATTTTTGGGCTCCCTGGTGCCAGCCTTGTAAATTGCTAAAGCCCATGCTTGAAAGTGCCATTCAAAATCTCAATGGCCAAGTCATGCTTGCGGAAATCAACACCGATGAGAACCCTAATCTAGCAGCATCATTCAAGGTTGAAGGAATACCTGCAGTTTTTGCTTTGAAGGATGGCCTTGTTGTTAATCGATTTCAAGGCTTATTAACCGATGAACAACTACAGGAGTTTCTTGCAACGCTTTTACCCACCGAAGTAGATAAGCGATTGATTGAAGCTGTTGAATTAAAAAAAACAGATCCTGTTGCAGCAGAAGAAATAGTAAGGGGGTTATTTAAAGATAATCCAAAGCATGATAAGGTTCGATTGGCCCTCGCAAGAATGTTAGCGGGAAAAGGGGACGAACAATCCGAAGTACCCGGCCTTTTGGAGCCTTTTGGGTCAGATGGAGATACAGGCAAAGAAGTTCAGAAAATTATGGCTGAACTAAAGATCTATCAAATAACAAAAACACTTCCTACCGAGGCTGATGTCCTTAAGCAAATCGAATTAAAGCCTAAAGATGGTTTAGCTTATTACCAGCTTGGCTGCCTAAAAGCTGTTTCTGGTAATTACGAAGAAGCTCTAAAGCTTTTAATTCAAGCAGGCGAAAACGATATGAACCTTGCCAAGAATTGCGTTCGCGAGGCTATGGTAAGCATCTTCCATTTGGTTGGTGTGGGTAGTCCGCTGGCCAATCAATATCGATCAAAATTGTCGAGCCTACTTTACTAGAGGTTTTGCGTCCAGGACGCATTTTGCTTGCCTTCGCTTAATGTCTTATCGATAAAGAAAGCTAAAGGCAAACCCGCAATAAATCCGCCTATGTGCGCCCCATACGCTACGCCACCACCTTCCCCGGCCCCAAACTCCATGAAGCTACTAAATAGCTGCATTGCAAACCATAATCCTACTGCGACGATTGCAGGTACCGTGGTGACAAACCGAAAGATTAGGACAGTTACACTGTTGTTGGGAAAGAAAAGAAGGTAAGCACCCATGACCCCCGATATTGCTCCCGAGGCACCCAAACTGGGGGTTAATAGGTCGGATTTCAGAACAACACAAGTTGCAACATGTGCCAAAGATGCCAGTATCCCTACGGTGATGTAAAAAAGCAGATATTGCAGATGTCCGAGTCGGTCTTCTACATTATCACCAAAGATCCATAGGAACAGCATGTTTCCTAAAATATGGCCTATGCCTCCATGCATGAACATGGAGGTGATTAGCGTGATGTAAACCGTGAAGGGGGTTGGCTCTAAACCAGGTCGGATAATCTCTTCGCCTGAGCGGGTTTTTCCTAAAACAGTGGGGCTGGTTTGAATATCTTTTCCTGAAATGATCTCTGCGGGCACTGCGGAGAAAGTGTAAACAAAGCGCTCGTTCTCGCCAAAGTTTTGAAACATGACAAAAACAAAAATATTGATTGCTATTAAAGTGTAATTAACAAACGGGGTTCGAATCCGTTGCGAGTTGTCATCGTACAAGGGCATAATCATGGAGGTTACTCTAAAAAAGCGTTAAGCAAAAACAGATTGTACAACACGACCTGCAACATCGGTAAGGCGCTCATCTTTGCCCAAGTGTGGGTATATAAGGTTTTCGTGGTCCATGCCAAGAAGATGCAGCAAGGTGGCGTGAAAATCATTGACGGATATTCTTGTGTCGATTGCGTTGAGCCCCATTTCGTCGGTGGCACCAATAGTTTGTCCGCCTTTAACTCCGCCTCCTGCAATCCACATCGTAAAACCATGTGGGTTGTGATCACGGCCTCTGCCTCCCTGAGTATTGGGCAACCTGCCAAATTCACTTGCCCAAACAACCAGAGTGGATTCTAGCAAACCTCTGGCTTTAAGATCTTTTAGTAATGCAGCAATTGGCTGATCAACATGGCCACACATCTTCTCATGGTTGGAATTGATGTCGTCATGAGCATCCCATTGCGTGACCAAGGGGCCGCCACCCGAGTAAAGTTGAACGAACCGAACGCCCCTCTCGACCAACCTTCTTGCTAGAAGGCAGCGGG